>Ga0307515_10013029_pt1 | contig 15581 bp, 3 predicted proteins | sample 17_EM_MG_FD_194513 | JGI IMG/M metagenome (GOLD analysis project Ga0307515, IMG submission 194513) | Populus trichocarpa ectomycorrhiza microbial communities from riparian zone in the Pacific Northwest, United States - 17_EM | ecosystem: Host-associated > Plants > Roots > Unclassified | place... | reverse complement strand
ATATAGTATCTTAAAATAGATATAGAGTTAATATAACCGCCCTTATTAACACTAGAGCAAATAGCTTCGCCTTTATAAATACTACCTATATAAATAATGTTGCCAAGTTTCTAAATATAGAAGCTATCTAACTAGAGAAGCCTATCTAGGTAAAAGGCTATAATAGCCAAGCCGGTTGGCCTATTACCCACGTCTTAAAGTTATATATCGCTCTTAACGGACGACGCCAATACGGTATCCCCTTTTGCATCCTAGACCTAGGGTCTTATAATATAATCCTTAGACAAAAATAGATATCCTATTTTAATATCTAGTTAAATATATAATAAAGACGGTTTATCTAGCCAGAGGATAGACCAAGGTTGCCCTCCTTTATTAGGGAGATCTAAACTAACCGTAAAACACTAGCCGTAAGGGCTAACCCTACCTACTAGTAGGATGTCCGGGCCCGTAACCTAGCCTTTACCTAAGAAGACGCCCGCCATAAAGCTGGAAAGAACTCCGTACTAACAAAGATACTCTCCTAAAGCGCTATATTTAAAAAGGACTCTATATATAGAAGCGGGATAGATAGTAATATAGACGACGTTTAAATCGCACGGATCTAACTAGTATGGAAAAGAACGTATTAATAGGATATAAGGGATAACCTCTAAAAGATATAATAGGAGCTAAAAGGGGTAATAATAACGCCAGTACCCTAGAAGTCCCTAAAGTTACATACGCCCCTATTATTAGGCAACCCCCCTACCGTAGATATTACCGCAATTAGCGCTATAGCGTTCTACTTTAATATATACCAGAAGGACAATAAGGTCTTTATAATAAGCCTATATAAGATTAACCGAATTATTAATAATAGAGAGGAAAGGCTAGCTAAGGAAACCGATAAGGAACTAGTTAAACGCCTCCTTTCTACTATTTATATAAACTATAAGGATGCATTCTTAAAGGTGGCCTTAGACAAGTTACCCCCCTACCGGACGTACGATTACAAAATTTAATTAGAAGCTAATAACTCGCTAGGCTATAGCCCCCTCTACTATTAATTAACGGAGAAGCTAAAAGTAATAAAGTAGTACTTAATTAATAACCTGGATAAAGGGTTTATTAAGCTAAGTTAAGCCCCTTTTACTTCCCTTATCCTATTTATAAAAAAGCCTAATAGAGGCCTTTGTTTTTATATTGACTATTAAAAGCTAAACGCTATTACTTAAAAGGACTGGTATTTTATTCCTTTAATTAACGAGACCCTTGCACGTCTAAGCTAGGCAAAAATCTTTACTAAACTTAATATCCGCCAAGCTTTTTACCGAATTAGGATAGACCCTATATCCGAAGATTTAACAACGTTCCGTACCCGTTATAGTTTCTATAAATATAAAGTTCTTCCTTTTAGACTAATAAACGGACTAGCTACGTACTAAAGGTATATAAATGACGTTCTTTTTAATTACCTTAACGAATTCTGCATGGTATACCTAGATAACATTCTTATATACTTAGACGACGAACTTAAGTATTAAGTTTATATTAAGAAGGTCCTGGAGAGACTACGGAACGCGGGCTTATAAGTTAATATTAAGAAATACGAGTTTGGGGTAAAACGTACGAAATACCTTAGGTTTATTGTGACTATAGAAGGAATTAAGGTCGACCCTAAGAAGGTAGAGGTAATCCGTAACTAGAAGCCCCCTTATACAGTAAAAGGAATCTAGTCCTTCCTTAGCTTCTATAACTTTTACCGCTAGTTTATCTATAACTACGGAATTGCGGCAAAACCTTTTATATAACTAACCAGGAAGGATACGCCTTTTATCTTTAATAACAGCTATATAGAAGCCTTTAAAGAGATAAAGGATTAGCTTATCTCTTCCCTAATTCTTTATTACTATAACCCGGACTTTAAATTAATGCTAGAAACGGACGCCTTTAATAGGGTTATAGCGGGAATCCTATTACAGTTACATCTAGACGGTAAATAGTACCCTATAGCTTTCTTCTTAAAGATAATAGACCTGGCTAAATATAACTATAAAGTATATAATAAAGAAATACTAGCTATTATTTAATTACTCTCCTAATAGCGCGTAGAGCTTAAAGGTATGAATTCCCGGATTAAGATATATACAGATCACAAAGCCCTAGAGTACTTTATAATTATAAAGCAGCTTACTAGATAATAGGCCTAGTAAGCCAAAATACTCTCCTAATTCTTCTTTATAATTATATATTATTCTAGTAAGCAAAACTTTAAGGCTAATGCCTTAACCTAAAGAGAATAAGATATAGGACCCTAGGATAAGCTAAAGACCTAATATTGGACGCGCGCCCTCCTCTATCTAGAACAGCTTGACCTGCGGATCCTTAAGGAGCTAGACTTCTAGTAAAACGAGCTAGTACTAATAGAGGAGTCCTTAGATAAGCTAATAGGGCTAATTAACCGCCTCCTAACTGCAAACCGCACGGCTAACGCCCTAAGGGCCTTCCACGAATAAGCCGCGAAAGGAGACCCCAGTTTTAAGATAGAGGAAGGATTATTCCTATACTAGGAGCGGCTTATAGTCCCTAATGTTAATAATCTACGAACCGAACTAATCCGTAAAGCTTATTGCTAAGTCTTTATAGTATACCCTGGCAAGAACAAGACCCATAAAATTATTAACTGCCGCTACTACTAGCCGAGAATAGTTGCGGATATTAATTAATATATACGGAACTGTAAAGACTGCTAGAGAGCTATAATCCTATGGGATAAGACCCTAGAACTACTTAAGCCACTCCTAATACTAGAGCGCCCTTAGTAGTATATCTTTATAGACTTTTATAAACTACTTAGGGACTGTAACGGATATAATATAGTTATAGTTATAGTTAACCGCTTTAGTAAACGCCTATTTTTAATTCCCTGTTATAAGAACATCGATGCTAAAGAGGCAGCCTAGCTATATATCCATTACGTCTACTAAATCTACGGACTACTAGATACTATTATATCTAATTATAAGCTATAGTTTATATTAGCCTTTTGGAATAAGTTTACCTAGATTTTAGGTATTAAGCTAAAGCTTTCTATAGCTTATTACCCCTAGATAGACGGTTAGATAAAGATTATAAATTAGTACCTAGACTAGAGGCTTAGGCCCTTTATTAACTATTTTTAGGATAACTGGTCTAAACTACTACCCTTAATAGACTACGCGTAAGCAACCTTACCCTATAACTCTATAGGGTTTGCCCCGATTTAGCTAGAAATAGGATACTTACCCTATATAAGCTTTAACTAGAAAAGGCTAGAAGAACCCTAGACTATATAAGAGAAGCTATCCTATGCTAAGGCCTAATAGTACGCTAAATAATTAGAGGAGGCCTAGACGGTAGCCCGTAAGAACCTAAAAAAAGCTTAAAGGTTAATAGAATAGTAGGCGAATAAACACCGTTAAGAGCCCGATTTTACCCCTAGTAATATAGTCTAGGTTATAATAAGGAATTAGAAAACTAAACGACCTAGCTATAAGCTGGACTACTAGATGGCAGGACCATATAAGGTTTTTAAGAAGATAGGCAACTATATATAAGATAAAGCTCCCAGATTTAATTAGGGTTTACCCTATTTTTTTACTAAATAAGTTACGGAAAGCTATAAATGACCTATTACCTAGATAAAAGAACGAGCCTCCCCTACTAGTTTAAGTAAACGGTGATAGCGAATGGGAGGTTAATAAAATACTAGCCTATAAGATAGTATAGGGAACGCTAAAATACTGTGTCTAATGGAAGGGCTATAATCTTAACCCAACCTAGTACCCTATGTAGAACTTTATAGGCTACCCCTAGAAGCTTAAAGAATTCTATAACTAATACCCTAATGCACTTAGACCCCTAAAGTACCTAGACAAATGGATGGAATGCTAGTATAATAAAGACGATAAGTTACTGGAAGAACATAGGGACAAAAACGCCCTAAAGCCCTAATACAGCTATCTGCCAAATTCTGCTATATTCTGCCGTTTTCTGCTAGTACCGTAAAATATCAGATATCTAGGAACTTTGACCACCAGTTAAAGTTGTCTAATTAGTTAGATCCGTGCTAAGACTTTTAGCGGCTACTCTTTCTAGCCTAGTGCTTCCACTTAGCCTATAATCGCCCTTTGTACTTAGTCTGGACGTACTCGTGTCCCCTTTATCTCCTTATCTTATATTTTATAATCCTATGTTTATAAGCCTAGTACTACCCTATTTCTAACTAAGCCTAAGGGCAGGCTTTCTTTAAAGAGGGGGGTAATATAACGGCGCTATCGCACGTTACCTGCCAAATTCTGCCATATTCTGCTAACCTGCGATTGGCCCGCCTAAAGCTAGCGCCTTGGCGGCTCACCCTATATATTTGTTTATATCGGTCCTAGCAACCCCTTTTCCTTCTCTTTAGCTTAGTATCTTCGTAATACAGCATTCGTTCAAGCTTCGGTTTAGAGGCATTTATTTAAGCCATAACAGTATTAAGCATATAAAATACCTAGGGTTTATTATTAGTATAAACGGGATTAAGGTAGACCTAGAAAAGATAGCTATAATTAACTAATAGGTACCTATTAGGCTATAGAGACGCACTAGCCGTAACTAGCTTAGCGTAGGCGAGGCGCAGGCGAGGCGCCTATAAAACGTAGTTACCCCACAGCAAAGAATAGCAGAATTTAGTTCTATAGTTCTACTTTATTAAGAACCAGATACCTATTACATTCCACTACTATTGTTACGTTACTATATGCCCTAAGGACCTTAGCGTCCTAATAGTACTAAATTCTTATCCCTTTTTAGGGGTAGTGGCCCAATAATATAGCGGTCTGCAAAGGCCACGACTATATAGCGGCAACCCTCTATTAAGAAGACAACCTATATTTATTAACTATATCGCAGCCTATTAACCTAATAGCGAGACGTAGGCGTATTAGCGCAGTGCGTACTATTGAGTTTAGGGATTAGCCCTAGGATAATATAGGCGAACCTATATTGTCCCAGACAGAACCGGAAGCTATAGGTAAAGGGGATATATAGGAAGAAATATAACGGCTAGAGAATAAGAAGCTACAACTCCTAGAGTAAAGAAAACTACACTTGCTTAGGGAAGAGGTGGAAGTACTAAGACGGCGTTAACGCGGCGAGGCGACGTCAACTCCCGTTTCTAACCCATCTCTATAACCTTAAATAATCCTATTAAAGTACTTAGGGGGTAGCCTAATACATTTAAGCCTTAAGCGGAGGGCTGCTAATATATTAGGCGCTCCGTTAAAACAGGCCGTTAAGATAAAGAAGATTACTCTGTATTATAGTAAGTCTATATAAAAGCACTAAGACTTCCGCGATAGCTTAAAGCTAACATTCCGCCTAGAGCGCAACGGCTTTATAGATAAGAATACTAAAGTTGCGTTTACTATATAATATATAAAGGGGACTAACTAAACCCTTTGGCTATAGTATAAAGATAACTATCTAGATACGTAGTTTACCTAGGAGGAGCTTATAAAATCCTTACTTAACTAAATTAAAAGTTCTATTAATTAAGAACTCTATATAGCCCTAACCTATATAAGGGCAATGTAACGAACCAATTAACTAGTAAATGAGTTTAATGCTTACCTAACCTCCTTAGAAACGCAAATTAACCCTCCTTATAAGGCAAAGCATCTAATAATATATTTATTCGCGAAGCTGCGGCCAAAGCTACGGGTTGCTATTACTAACTATTAAGAATTCCCTTAAACTTAAGACTAGCTAGTTTCCCTAGCTACCCTATTAAAGGAAAACTAGAAGAGCGCAAGCGCCCTATAGGGTAGAAGTAATAGGCGTGCCGCGAACTTAAATATAAAGACTACCTAGTTAGGTAACTTAGGGAAAGCGGACTCTAAAATCACTACTAGCGACTTAATGGCGGGGCGAAGTAATACTGCCGGGGGTTTGACTTAGCCTAAAGGAAACTGCTTAAAATGTAGGCAGCTAGGACATTAGTGGCGATAATATAAAGAGCTGCAACGGAATTAACCACCGCTAAGTAGCGTAAACGCTACCTCTACACTAGGAAAAGATAAGCGCCCTTAGACCTCCTTACAGCCGTAGGGTATAAGCTCCTACTAGATCGTAAGGAAGCTATTACTATTTTAGGTAAAGTCCTTTCTAAGCAAATCTAAAAGGAGACCTCGGTAATACTTAATATTAGTACTAAAGTAAATGTAATTAATTAGCAATTTATAATAGAGTGTAACTTTAAGATACTAGACGTAGAATTACCTACCTACTCCTAGTTAAATAAAACTCAGGCATATTGCTATAAAGCCTATAAGGTACTATTATAAATAAAGGATAGCTAGGGCAGAATTAGGGAAGTAACCCTTATCTACTATAGAATAGCTAATATATCCCCCCCTATTACCCTAAATATGCTAGGGTTAAAAAAGGCCTGACTTCTTATTAACTGTAAGGCGAAGGCGTAGCGATAGAAGCTAGATGGCTTATCCCTATTACTATAAACCCCTAAGGGTTTTATAGAGTCTCTCTAGAGGGAACCTAGGGTCTTCGCCTTAGTAATTACTAGATTAATGCCTAGTAAACAAAACAACGGCAGCTTACCGGTCCTTCCCCTATAGTTAAAAGAAGCTAGCAATGTCTTCTTATATAAGGAAGTAGGAAAGCTACCCTAATACCACTAAAGCGACTATACTATTAACCTAGAAGAGGGATAGGAGGTCCTATATAGACCGCTCTATAACCTCTTAGTTAAGGAGCTAGAGGTACTAAGGGAGTACTTAAATAACGCCTTAGCTAAAGGCTAGATCTAACTAAGTACTAGTCCCATAGGGGTACCTATCCTATTTATACCTAAAAAAGATAAAAAGCTATAGCTCTATATAGACTATAGAGGCCTTAATAAGGTGATAATTAAAAATCGTCTCGCACTACTATTAATTAGTAAGACCTTAGACCGCTTAGTAGGTTCTAAAATCTTTACTAAGTTAGACCTAATAAATGCGTACTACCGCCTTCGTATCCGTCGGGGCAATAAGTAAAAGACGGCGTTCCGCACGCGTTACGGCCACTTTAAGTATTTAGTTTTACCTTTTGGGTTAACTAACGGACCAGCGACCTTTTAGGGCTACATTAATTAAGCCTTATTAGGACTAGTAGACGTCTTCTATATAGTCTACCTTAATAATATTCTAATTTTCTTAGAAAATTTAGAGGAATATTAGCGCCACGTACTAGAAATGCTACGTAGGTTGTAGTAATATTAACTATATACAAACCTTAAGAAGTGCAGGTTTAGTATATAAGAGGTTAAGTTCCTAGGATATATTATTAGTCCTAAAGGCGTAGCGATAGATCCTAGCTGGGTAGAAGCCATTACTAAATAGGAGAGCCCTTAATCCTATAGGGATGTCTAGGTCTTCCTAGGTTTTACTAACTTCTATTACCAGTTTATCTATAAGTACTCTATTATTACAAAGCCTATTACTAATCTCCTTAAAGGAGTAAAGAACGGCTGTAAAGCTAGGCCTTTTAGTTGGCTAGAAGAGGCGGAGTAGGTAATACGCTGGCTCTATAACGCCTTTATAACGGTGCCGCTCCTACGATACTATACGCCAGGCTTACCGACCCAGTTATAGACTAATGCCTCTATATAAGGCCTAGCAGTAATTATATTACAGCTATTTAAAGATAGCCTTTAGCATCTAATAGCCTTCTAGTTTAGAAAGCTTTTGCTAGCAAAGCGCAATTATAAGACCTATAATTAGGAGCTACTAGCTATTATAGAGGCTTTTAAGCATTAAAGACACTACATTAAGGGGCTATTAAGCCGCCTAGAAGTGCTTATAGATTATAATAATCTAAAGGATTTTATAAAAGTAAAAGCCCTTAATAGACGGCAAGCCAGATAGGCTATAGCTTTAGCTGCCTATAACTTTGTAATTAAGCATAGGGCGGGAAAAACGAACCCCGTAAACGCGCCGTCAAGGCAACCCCTAGGCGTAGGGGGTCCGCTAAAAAAAGACACTATACTACTACTACTCTAAAGGACTTTGGGAATATAGAGCCACTAACCTAAGGTAAAAGTCCTACTAGGTATATAAGAAAGCGAGCCTTCTATAAAGGTATCGTTTTTATGGCTATAAGCTAGTGACCCGACGGCAGTACGCCTAGGCTATATAGTATTACGGTTTAACTAGGCAACCTATACGTATACTATTAAGTAGCGTGTAATAAGGACCCAAGTTAGAGAAGCTAGTACTTAAGAAAGTGCTTATAAGTCCAGTACGGAAACAGTCGTCAAGCTTATTAAAGGACTTCAGACTAAAGATAACTTTATACTATAAAAGCGCAGCAATAACGTAGATACTACGAGACGCCGTTAACGCGCCCGCTCGAAGCCAGTGTGGCAGTTTAATTCCGCTAAACTACTTTATTACCGCGGGAGGTTTTATATGCCCCTAGACCTAGCAGTTTGTATAGAACTCCTATAGATCTACCACAATAATACCCTAGCTAGGCACTTTAGTAAGAAAAAGACTCTAGATTTACTTTTACGTAAGTACTACTAGCCTAGTATAAATGCGGACGTTGTAAACTATATCTCTACCTATAATTTATACCAACGTATACATACGCCTTAACATCGCCCTTATAGCGAGCTTTAAGCGCTGCCTTACCCGGACCAGCCGTGGCAGGAGATTATAATAGACTTTATTATAGGCCTACCACCTAGTAAACGAGGCGATAAGGTATACAACGTAATATATATAATAGTTGACCGCTATACTAAGATGGCCTTATATCTGCTTATAATAAAAACTATTACTATAACCGAACTCGCGGATCTCTTCTTTAATAAAGTAGTACGCCGTTTTGGAGCCCCTAGGGGGATTGTGTCTAATTACGGTAGTATCTTTACTAGTAAGTTCTAGTCGGAGCTATGCTTTACTATAAAGATAAAACGTAGGCTAAGTACGGCCTTTTACCCGTAAATAGACGGGTAAATAGAACGCCAGAACTAAACCCTAGAGTATTACCTTTATATATTCTATAATAAAAAGTAAAGCAACTAGGCAGGCCTTTTATTACTAGCCAAATTCGCCTATAATAATACTAAATATAGTATAATAGGTATAAGCCCGTTTTATACCTGCTATAGGTTTTACCTACGTCTAGAATATAAGGTCTAGGCGGACGATAGTAGTTCTATTTTAGCCGCCTCTAAAAGGATTAAAAGAATATCCCTTAAACGCGAAGCGTTGGCGAAACGCTAGGAGCACGCCGCTAAGGCGCAGGCAAAATACTATAATCGTTATTACTAACTATAGGCATACAAAGTAGGGGATTTAGTCTTGCTATTAACTAAGAACCTTAAACTAAAAAGGCTAAGTAAGAAACTTATAGCACGCTTTATTAGACCTTTTAGTATAGCTAAACTAGTTAGAAAGTAAGTATACTAGCTATATCTACCTACGTCTTACTATATCCACCTAGTGTTTTATATTAGCTTACTAGAGCTATATAAACAACGTAAGGGCACTACTAGAGACCTTTTACTAGGGCCTATTAAGCTAGATAATTAAAAGGACTAAAAGGACTAATATAAGGTAGAAGAAGTATATAAAAGGAAGGGACGTAATTAAACCCTATAGTACCTAGTTAAGTAAAAAGGCTAGCTAGAAGAGTATAATAAATAGGTCCTAGTAGAGGACATTAATAAAGATGCAAAGGAGATATATAATAGTTACTTTACCCTAAGGGGTAAACGGAAAAGAAAGTAGGCGGGAAAATAAAAGACTTTTAATTATAACTAGGATTACGCCCTACTAGCGGGGCGACAACGGAACGACGGTGGAGTAACGGCAGTACGCTGACAGAAATATAGATACTCTATAACTCTAACAAATCCTCCCTCTCTTCCCCTCCTTCCTCTTCCTCCTCCTCTCCCTCTTTATCTTCCTCCTCCCCCTCCTCCTTATCCTCTTTACCCTTATTCTCCTTCTTATCCCTTATAATAGGAGGCATATTAGCCTATAAGTACTATTAGTATACGCTACGCTAGCGAAACACTTGCGTTATAATATGTACTAAAGTACACATTACGTTAAGAATCCCTTTAAGGGTATAATAAATAGCTTATAATTCCTGCACTTAAAGCAGGGGAAAGTCTTTACCCTTTAGGCGCTGGTGGAGACCATACTTAGCGCCGGTGCGCACTAAGGCCTTAATATCCTTTATAAAGGACTTCTAGGCGGTAGCAACGCGAGCGTTAAGGTTAGCTATATCCCCGCTAGCAACCCGCCAGCGCTCAGCCCTGTTAATAAGGGTAAGTAGCTTATTTAGGCGGCTATAGAAGGCCTTAGGGACCTAGTCTATTAGCCATTAGAACCTAAACTAACGCACTTAAACTTACTACTTAGTATAACTTATTTAGTCGTTGGCAGTACCCGCAATTACGGTTAGCCTGCTTACCGTAAGTGGCCCGCCTAGCGGTGGCTACGCGCTTAGCGTAGCGGAGGCAAATTAGTTTAAGTAAGGCTAGGGAAGTACCTTGCAAACAACGAGGAAGCTTAGACGGCGTCTAGCAGGGTTAGTGACAGCTATAAGCTAGTATAAAGAATACTTATAGAAGGCTCGCCAATAAGTAGACTAGCGGCGCTACGCTTACAATTTATAATTAATTAGAAGTTAGGAAGAAGGTAAGCCATAAGCTAAATAAATTAAAATTAAATAGAAAGGGAAATCTAGTGTCCTACCTTAGGGGGGATTTCTACCTTTATAGATCTCTATATGGTCCTAGCATCTTATTATCCTATTATTTTATTGTCCTATTATCTGATTTACATAAATTTTGTTAAACACTTTTTATTTAGCGAAGGATAATAATAGCGCTCCTATTATATAATAGCGTCGGCTAAGGACAGCCGCTTAAGAAGGGGGGGGGTAATTATTAGGCTATAAAGACGCACTAGCCGTAACCAGCTTAGCGCAGGCAAGGCGTAGGCAAGGCGCCTATAAAACATAGTCGCCCTATAGTAGAGAATAGTAGAATTTAGTTTTATAGTTCTACTTTATTAAGAACCAGATACCTATTACATTCCGCTACTATTATTACATTACTACATACCCTAAGAACCTTGGCGTCCTAATAGTAAGTTATTATGCGATGCGCTACCTATACCTACGGTATGGGCTAGAGAGCTTATAAGGTATTCTAACCGGCAGCCTGTCTAGTTACGAGACACTACTGCTACCTTTTTAGTAGTTTGTATAGCTAAGTAGGTTAGGCTTAGGTATAATAATATGTCTTATAACTACTTGGAGGTTAGTATTCAATCTAGTATAGAGTTAAATATTTACAAGTACGGGACAGCTTAAGCAACTGCACTCTCTGTAGTCAAATGCGGGGTATCGCACGTACTTGCTAAAGGTCACCCTTATAGAAAGCTTAATACGCTAGCTAGGGTACTAGTAGACGCCTTATATTGTAGCTAGGGTACTATAGGTAGCTCGCATACTATATAGCTAAGACCACCTAGCGGAAGGCTAGCTATTTGTCGCGATTTAGGCGCCTAAGGACATACGCCCTAGGAGGAGGTGCAGTTATTATGCGATGCGCTACCTATACCTACAGTATAGGCTAGAGAGCTTATAAGGCATTCTAACCAGCAGCCCGTCCAGTTACGAGACACTACTGCTACTTTTTAGTGGTTTATATGGCCGAGTAGGTTAGGCTTAAATATAATAGTACCCCTAAAGACTGTAAAGGGGGTACAGTTATTCTTAGGATTCTATAACTTCTACTAACACTTTATTAAGAACTATAGCAGGATTACCTAGCTACTAAGCCTACTTACCCACAAGGACCAGCCCTTTTACTTTAATACCGTATATAGGCAGGCCTTTAACAAGCTTAAGAAACAACTGGTCTCTGCTCCCTTACTTACCTACTTTAACCTAAAACGGCCCTTAATGCTAGAAACCGATGCCTTAAATAGTATTATAGCTAGCGTTTACTCCTAAAAGCAGATAGATAGAGAATGGTACCCTATTACTTACTATTTAAAGACTATAGTAGATATTAAGCTAAACTACCTAATTCACAACAAAGAAATACTGGCTATTATCTCTAGCTTTTAGCACTAGCAAGCCCAACTAGAAGGCACCCCTAAGTCTATCTAGGTAGTTTCTAATTATAAGGCCTTAGAATATTTTATAATAATAAAGGCCCTTACAGCCCAATAGGCGCGCTAGGCGGACACCCTATCTTAGTTTAACTTTCTAATTATATATAGGCTAGGCGCCACTAACCGTACGGACGCTCTTATAAGGCGTAAATAGGATATAAATAACTAGACAGCTGTAAAGATCTTATTATAAACCTAAGCGCTACTATAACCAGAGCATCTTAATTTTTAGATACGGGCAGAACTAAATACAGACTCTTTAGATACTAAGATATGCCCTATTAACTCTATAGAACTGGACCTTATTAATAAACTGCTATAGGTAAACCGTACAGCCCCTTCTCTACAGAAGTACTACAAAAAGGTAAAGAACGTTTCTAGCCCATAGTCCCTTAAAAGTAAACTACTTAAGCACCGTAAATGGCTAGTAGTAGCAGAGGAATAGAACTTATAAACTTAGCTTATTACCAAAGCACATACCTAGGTCTCTATAGCCTACTCTAGAAAAAATAAGACCTATAGGATTATTAGCAACCGCTACTACTAGCCTAGAATAATTATAGATATTAACCGCTATATATAGAACTGCAATAACTGCTATAGGTCTACAATTCCACAAGATAAGACCCTAAAACTATTAAAATCCCTCCTAATACCTAACTGCCTCTAGTAATATATCTCTATAGACTTTTATAAGCTACCTTTAGACCATAACGGATATAATATAGTTATAATCCTAGTTAACCGCTTTGGCAAGCGCCCGTTCTTAATTCCCTATTATAAAAATATTAATACTAAAGAGGCGGCCTAATTATATATCTACTACGTCTACTAAATTTACGGACTACTAGATACTATTATATCCAACCACGGACTATAGTTTATATTAGCCTTTTAGAATAAGTTCACCTAGATCCTAGGTATTAAGCTAAAGCTTTCTACAGCATATTACCCCCAGATAGACGGTTAAACGGAAATTATAAATTAATACTTAAACTAGAGACTCTGGCCTTTTATTAACTACTTCTAGGATAACTAGGCTAAACTATTACCCTTAATAAACTACGCCCAAGCAACCCTACCCCACGACTCTACCGGATTTGCCCCTATTTAACTAGAAATAGGTTACCTCCCTTATATAAGCTTTAACTAGGAAAGACTAGAAGGGCTCTAAACTATACGCAAAAAACTATCTTATAAGAAAGCCCAGCAGTACGCTAAGCGCTTAAAAGAAGCCTAGAAAGTAGCCTATATAAACCTAAAAAAGGCCCAAAAATTAATAAAATAGTAGGCGATATAGTCTAGGTTATAATAAAGAACTAGAAGATAAAACGGCCTAGCCGTAAGTTAGACTATAAAATAGTAGGACTATATAAGATTCTTAATAAAGTAGGCAACTCGTATAAGGTTAAGCTCCCAGACTTAATTAAAGTTCACCCTATTTTCTTACCGGATAAGCTATAGAAAGCTATAAATAACCCACTACCCGGATAAAAAAAATAAACCTCCCCTGCTAATTTAAGTTAATGGTAATAATAAATAGGAAATTAAAGAAATACTAGCCTATAAACTTATAAAGGGAACATTAAAGTATTGTATTAGTTAGAAAGGATATAACCTAGACCTTAATTAATACCTTATATAGAACTTTATAGGTAGTCCCTATAAGCTTTAAGAGTTTTATAGCCGTTACCCTAATAAACCTAGACCGCTAAAGTACCTAGATAAGTAGATAGAATGCTAGTATAATAAAGACAATAAGCTACCAGAAGAATATAAGGACAAAAATGCCCCAGAAATTTCTTAGTCACGTAAGGTCTTAAAATATCCAGGAACTTCAACCGGCGGTTAAAGTTGTCTAATTAGTTAGATTCTCTTGCTAAGACTTTTAACAATAAAGCCTAAGGGTAGGCTTTTTTAGAGGGGGGGGCAATGTTACAGCACTGGCAGAACTAGCACTTAGTAGAACTTCGCACCAGTAAGTTGCCACAGATTGCCGCATATTGCGGTCACGTAACGCGAAGATCTTATAAAACATCGAATAGCGCTACTCTTCTTCTCCTTTCCCTAGCTTTAGATTCTCGTTTATAGACAATCCAATTATATAGGCTTACGCGTCCCCTTTGCCGTGCCCATACCTTAATTAACTAAGTCGCTAACACTATAACTATAATAATGTTTATAATATAGTAGTAGCTCTATGGAAGATCGAATAATAACTAAATTAGATTACTACTACTAACTTTTACCTAAAGACCTCTTTATAGAAGCCCTCTGGGCCTACTAAACCCATATATACTAAGCTACTAACGCCTACTACCTTAAGTACTACCAGAACTAATATTAATTTCTCTATACTAACCTTTATATAAAAACTTCTAGATAGAAAGCACGAGCTACTCTAAAAACTAGGATGCTGCTATAAATGCTGTTAAGAAGGCTACTATTATAATAACCTAAACTGCCTAATAGCTAGGTTTAGTAGCCGCTGCCTAATACTTAACCTAATACCCTAAATACTAAATACATTACTATATATTACTACTATATAAGATAAAGACGTAGTAATAGTAGTAGAGTTAGATATAAAAGCGGAAAACGCTAAGTCCTAGCCCTAAGTTGTAGGTTAGGACGCCCTAATAATAAAGGGATTTATATATCGGCTTACTTAATAGATAACTTAGTAATATTAATAAACGGAAATAGATAGTTTTACCTATAATAGAAACTACTGCTAAAAAATAATATAAAAGCCGTTTTATAATTAATTGCAAAGCTATTAATAAATTTATAAATACCTAATTTATGTGTACTTATAACCTACCTACTTTACCCCTTACCAAAGCCCGCGCCCTATAACTCGCTAATAGTAGTTATACCGTATAGAAGATTACCTATATAGTATAACTTTACCTAGATATAAATAGGCACTAAAAAGAACTTTAGGCCTATATTACACTACTTACTAACTACCCTATTATCCTTAGAATGAACTAGCTTAAATAATATAACCCCGCCATTAACTAGAAGAAGAGAGAAGTAACCTTTAACTCTAAATATTATAAAGAGACTTGTCTGGGACATAGCCTAGCCGCCTCTATTTACTCCCTAGGATATTAACCTAAGGAACCCCTTATTACCCTACCTACGACTAACTACTACTATATAAGTGCCTTAGCCTTCTACCGTATAGTATATAAAAAAGGCTAAACCGTTACTATAGCTTTCTAATTATAACTATATAAGCTTAATAAAGAATAAAACTATGTCCTTTATAGTAATAGGATAGATATAGTTAACCTTTTAGAAGATAACGCCCCTATAAAACTCTACGGACTTTTACCTTTAGACTTTAAGAAGTTTATAAAGCTT
>Ga0307515_10013028_pt1 | contig 15581 bp, 11 predicted proteins | sample 17_EM_MG_FD_194513 | JGI IMG/M metagenome (GOLD analysis project Ga0307515, IMG submission 194513) | Populus trichocarpa ectomycorrhiza microbial communities from riparian zone in the Pacific Northwest, United States - 17_EM | ecosystem: Host-associated > Plants > Roots > Unclassified | place... | reverse complement strand
ATATCAACAAACTAAATAAAAAAAGTTAATTTAAAAAAAAAACATCAACCTTTTCACCGTGGACTGCACTGTGCAGTCCACAGTGAAAGACATAAAAAGAAAAGAAAAAAGCAAAAAAAAAAAAAACTAAAGGCATCAGCCTTTCAATCGTGGACTGCATACATTATTAAAAGATGAAATCGGAAGAGCAAAACTAATGAGAAAAAAGAAAAACAATATGAATCAACTGGGTTAACCTGCCAAATCAGGTTAACCCGTCAAATCTGCCAAATTAGGTTAACCCGTCAAACCTGAGATTCGTATCATGAAAGTGTGATAACTTAATAGAAAAAAAATTAATATTAATGAACTAAATTTTAAAAAAAAATCAATTAAAAAGGAAAAAACAAAGAGAAAAAAAGACCTACAGGAAGAAAAAAAACTAATAAAGAAAAAAATCTGAATCAACTAGGTTAACCCGTCAAATCTGTGATCCGTGTCATGAAAGTCTGATAATTAAACAAAAAAATTTTATATTAAGCAACAAAATTAAAAAACAAAAAAATAAGAAAAAAAGACAAAAAAAAAAACTAAAGGCATCAACTTTTTCACTGTGGACTGCACTGTGCAGTACACAGTAAAATGCTTAAAAAGGAAAAGAAAAGAAAAAAACCAAAGGCATACGCCATGAGTTTTTTTTTTCTTGCATAAAAAATATCAAAAAAGGCAAAGATCTAAGAGTGTTATGTCTTTATGTAAAGATACACCCAACAACCTTTAGTCTAACTGCAACGCTTGACCCAAGAGTAATATTTATAATATTAATAATAATATTAAACTTACATGACTCAAGTTTAAGCGAGTTTGGTTGTAATATAGGACCCAAGAGCCTTGGATGTGAGTGTGGCTGTAAGGTCGTATTATAAAAGTATGATAATTAAATAGATTAATTAAAAAGAAAAAACAAAGAAAAAAAAATCTGAATTAACTAGGTTAACCCTTCAAACCAGGTTAACTCTCAAATCTTAGATTCGCGTCATGAAAGTTTGATAACTAAATAGAAAAAAAATTGACGGGTTAATCCATTATTAACTGGGTTAACCTGTCAAGCTCGAGACACGTGTCATGAAAGTCTAATAATTAAATAGAAAGAAATTTGACATCAACAAACTAAACTAAACGAAAAAAATTAATTAAAAAGAAAAAAAGCAAAAAAAATAAAATTTCAGGTTAACTCGTCAAACCAGGTTAAGCCGTCAAACTCGGGATCCGTGTCATGAAAGTCTGATAACTAATTAAAAAAAATTAACATTAATAAACTAAATTAAACAAAAAAAATTTATTAAAAAAAACACAAAGAAAAAAGCAAAAAAAAAAAAAAACCAGGCATAAAAAACAAAAAACAAATTAAAAACAAATATATATATATATATATATGTTATAATATAATTATAATAATAATTATTATAATATATAAGTAAATACAATTAAAAGGTGTGGGGAAAGCTATAATACTTTTCCCACACCTTTTAGAGTATTACTTAATATATAATTCCCCCTGAAATTTCCCACTTGTGTCCAAACATGTGATTGGTGCTAGAAACTTTACATGAGACAATATATATTTACTAAGGCTCTCGGAATTTACTTTTCGGAAAATTACTTTTCAAACTTTCCTGTGTTTGTTTGACATTAGAAAAGTTGGTCAACGAAAAACACTTTTCAGTCAAAGAAAAATTTGGCTTGGTTTCCAGGAAAGTGTTTTCCTAGAAAATTTGGGCGGAAAACACTTTCTGGAAGTTGTGAAAAATTTAAAAATGTCATATTATTTGCTGATTATATCAAATTTGGTCCTCAAATTTTTGATTGCTATATATATTTTGTTTTGAATATTTATTTTTCAATTTCATCTTTTAAAATTTAATTTTTATATTAACTTTGGTCCTCATTTTTATAATTGTTATTTGCTTTTCCCTTATCATTTTTTTATTGAAATGTTTTATCTATCAAATTTGGTCCTCATTCTTTTGATTGTTACTTTTTTTTTTTTGAAATAATTTATGAAATGTTAATTATTATTATTTTAATTTCTTCATCTTTCAATTTTTTTTTATAGATTTGATCTTTATTATTTTGATTATTATTTATTTTATTTGAGATAATTTATAAAATTATATTTTTTTTCAATTTCATTCTGATTCAACTTTTTAATTTATAAGATTTGTTCCTTGTTATTTTAATAAACTTGAGAAAAATAAAACATTAATAAGTTATTTTCCAGCTCATTTTCTATGACATAACCAAACGCTGGAAAATGTTTTCCAACTTATTTTCCATTACACTACCAAACATCAGAAAATAATTCACTTTCCCGGAATTCACTTTCCAAAAAAAAAACTATTTTTCAGCAAACAAACAGGGTCTAAGATAAGTTTCCACAAAGCTACAAAATTCACTTCAATTATCACAAAACATGTTATCTAGCATCTTTTCTTGGCTGTCCCAATTCCAATTCTGGAGTCTATTCGTGCCATGAAGGTTTTTCTCTCTGGGAAGGTTGAGGATCAATTGCTGGAGATATTCCGCCATTGGGGCCTTTGATTGAACATGTTAAATGGAAATAGGAGAAGAAGTGTAGCAACAGAAGAGGGGAAACTCAAGGGACGATGGAAGTAGCTCACTTCCACACATTTATTTATACATAGGAAAAAGGATTTCAATTTTTTATTATTATTGATTAGAAGAGTGGTTCGGTTCTTGTGATTGGAAGATGACAGAAATTGATTTGGTGCTTGGAAGGAATTAATTTAATATTTATATAGTATTACGGATTGTGGTTGAATTTATATTTTTAAAATTTTAAATTTAAATTAATTTTTTTATATTTTCAAATCGTTTTGATGTATCGATATAAAAATTAACTTTAAAAACATATAAAAATATTATTTTAAACCATAATCGTTATTTTATTTACAAACATCTTTTTATTTTTATTTTAACCGCTTTTCACTTTTAATAATTACAAAAGATAAATTTATTATTATTTTATTACAGATACGTCTTTATTGACTATTATATAATGATAAAAATGTCCCTCTCTTAGTTTGTAATTATGCAAGTTTAAAACAAGATTACAATAACCAAGATCCTAATTAAAATAGACAAGAAACAGTATTATTGAGAGAGGAATCATCCATCTCATCTCTACCAGCCAGGCATTCCCGTAAGTGCAAGAAATTTAAATTAGTAAATAAAGGAGATCAATTAATAAACATATATTGCCACATGTCTTTTACATGAATTAATGCTCATGTTCTTAGTTAATTAATTATAGATACAGAGAGGGTCTTCGTCACATAATATGCTTCACAGTGCATTTATTCATTATTGAGATCAAAGATATTAAATTCATGAGTGCTATTATTATTTTTTAAAAAAATTTAAAAAATCAACATAATATCATTTAAAAAGGAATATAATCTTGATTGGATTAACTAATTATAAGTAGTTCATCTACCTGATTGATAGCTAGAGTCTGTTCGAGTCAATTCCCATCTAATATTTATTTAAAATTCAATCCTAATCAATATTTCTGAACTGAACTGCAAGCTATATATATCATGATACTTTTTGAATACTATAAAATAAATCACATATCATCAAAAGATGATTTGTAATTTTATAGAAGCACCATCCAAGGTTTCGGGTATGTTTACTAATCACAGAGTCATGTTTCAATATCAGAAACATAAAATTAAATTGAAAAAAAAAAAAACTCTACCCTAATGTACTTTTACGGATAATATAAAAGCTAAAAAAATCTCATATATACTCTGTTAAAAAATAATATAAATCATATCCTAAGATCTTAGCTAACAGTTTAAATTATCGAGTTGAGATGGTTCTTTGACATGGTATCAGACTCTTGATGACCAAACGGTCACGAGTTCGAATCTCACCATCCCCATTTATTTGATGAAAATTAAACATTAGGTAATGTAGGCATGTGCAAGTTTAAAGCCCAAAAGACTTTCACTTGAGGGGGTGCGTTAGAAAATGATATAAATCATATCCTGAGATCTTATCTAACAGCTTAAACTATTGGGTTGAGATGATTCCTTGATACATTCACACATCGACGCCAAATTTAAATTGTTATGCTAAAGAAATCCAACCAATCAATACTTTCACTCTTGTTTATTATTTTTTAATGATTTTTCCACTTTAGAAATTAAAATGTAAGTAAAATAATTTTTTTATCAAAACATAAAATTCTCAGAGGATATCAGTACTACCACCAAAGCATTGCTTCTGTCAAACTTTCAGCTTTGCCTTGGTCATGGTATTTCAGAGGATATCATAACTTTTGTGCGAGGCGGCGAGCCTGTATTTCCTTTCCTGTCCAATAAGGAAATATATTTTGCATTTCTAAGATTTCTATTTTGATTTCCCTGGGGTTCGTAAATCCAGTTTAATCTTATCAAGTTCATAAATTAAGAAAATATATTTAGACTCTTTTTTTAATGGAAATTATTAAGGTTTTAGACCATCCGTTTGTACATGAATTATCGGGTCTAGCAGGTGATTTATCGTCCTCAGTTTTTGTATAAAACCTGTCTCGGTACATTATCAAGTTAAAAGATCCAGGTTATATGAAGTGATCATTTTAAATTAAAAAAAAATTAAAATGATTCTTTTAAAATAAATTAAGTTAAATCAATTTTTATTCAATATATATATAATTTGATTCAAGAAAATTCACAGGATATATATATATATATATAGGAGACAAAGCTTGAAGGTTGGCTATGCAAGAGTTGTTTGCAGAAGTGGAGATACATACACATCACAAGTAACCATGATCCTCATGGTAATTTCATAAGCCAAAAGCCCTTTAGAATCAGATAAAATTTTCTGTCAGAAGGCAAGTATTTGAAGCATTTTATCGTGTGCTTGTGAATTAATAAATTAAAACAGTCTAACAAAGCAAGCGTGTGGGTTGAAGAAAGCTTGTGATTAACAACAGGCAGCTAAAATCACCATTGAATTGATGCTCTCGCTATCTGATCATCTGCATGTACTTATCGAAGATAGGAACAAAGCAATGTTGTTTTAGGTGATCAAGGACCTCTAAGCCTAATCCATGAAATACAGAGAGCATTCCCACACATGGTCAATATTTTAGGCCTTGCTAAAACCGTTTACTTTCTCAGCTGAAAAATGGAATAGTGGTGCAGCAATCACAGGAACCAGAAATCATTGCTTCTAACATGCATTAAACATAGGTATCCTTTTATTTAGTACGTATAAATTGAAGTAAATATGACTATTACTGCATAAGCAACCGTAGTCCAAATAGCAGACACGTTGGTTAATAATATTTGCACATGCCATGATGTTCAAAGAAAAAAAGATTTGGACAGACATTAATTGATGAATGTATCTATGAATGTTCCTATTCTGGTGGTTTGCAGTAATTAACTCCAACCATACAACAAGGGTTCCAGCACTGGACAAAACAGTAAGAACATCAACGTGTATCTACAACTTATGAGTGAGTCATGTGTGCGTGCGTTAACTTCAAATTGAATGGTACCTTTGTTCAATGTGAGTACTTTATATTGTTATGTTATTCTACGTTCACTGCAAATGATAGAAGGACAGAATGTCGACCATCAAACCATGTTACGGACCCAAAATTGTAGCCACTGGAAGCCTCCTTGCCATAGAATAAGACTTTGAAGGAAACCCTTGTTAACCCTTCGATAAAAACAATCTTCTTTGGGGAAACCTTCACCTCTAATCCCACAGGAGCATGCACTCTGGAAATGTATGTGGCATTTGGACATCCCACATTAGTCACAGTTCTTTTGATAGTCTGAGCAGGCTTATGTCGATCAAGGTTACTGATGGAGATCGATGGATAGTTGATATTGGAGATGAGTCTGTCAATACTGATTCTGGGGCAGTTGAAGTTTGTCTTGGACATAGATCTTACATTTTTCTCTGAATATCCATAATAGCAAAGGAATTGCAAATAATCTTCCGTGGTTGTTTCAAAAACTAATCCTGGATTAAGAGCTTTGAGTGGGTTTATTTCTCCAACCCCCACTTCATGGGGATTCGCAAAGTGATGTGAGCTGTTTTGTAAGGGTTTCCCCGTATTATCATAAATGGTTGCTGCAAAGAGAACAGAGGAAGAGATCAATGCGAGCACTTGCAGTGCATGATGGTGGAAGTTAATATATGAACACAGGACCATTTAGATATTAAACAATAATAACATGAAAGGGAATATCTGTACAATCAAAAGCATCATTCAATCCCCTCCCCGCTAAAAAAATATAAAGTATATAATACCAAATTCATACAGTAGAAACGTCATTTTACCATGGGGTGCCGTCAAGCTAAAATCCCCTTCTGTATTCCCCAAGCCCTAGTTACAATGTGTGTGTGTGAGTTTGAGAGTGTGTGTTGAGTGTGTGCCCATCTTTATGAATTCTACCTTCAAAAGTACCTGTTGTCATAAGTGCAGATTTGATCATAGAAGTACTCCACGCATGATGAAAAGACTTAATGAATGCTGCAGCCCCTGTCACATGAGGGCAAGCCATTGATGTACCAGACTTTATGGCATATCCAGATGGCTTATTTCCAACAGGAACACTCCCTGCTTCTTTTTCAGGTATCACGGCAGCCAAAATGGCAACTCCTGGAGCCATTATATCGGGCTGAATTCCCGATCAGTGTTAATGATTAACTAAGTTGTTAGCTAATAAAACAGCTCCTGAATTCTAATGTATTACAGAAGCTAACCTTGAGAATGTTTTCTGTATATTGCCCAGGCCCTCTGGAAGAGAAATATGCAACGGTTGGAGCTGGTCTATATCGAGGAACATCACGGGTAGGAAGGATGGTTGCAGTAGGCTTTCTGTACAGGGACAGAGAAGAGAGCAAATCCATCTATGAAGTTCTTGGACAAGTTTCTTAACTGGTATGTAGGGCATGCGCCTCACAACTTTTTCAGGATGTTAATAATCTCACAAAAAGTAATTGTTTCTAAAGTTTTCGTATATATTGAAGAAAAACTATTTACTATTATGTCTATTACTGGGAGGAGTATCTTGATTAATTAATTGAAGTGGCTGGATAAGACAAGCACAAAGTACGAATAAAGAAGAACCAGGATGACAAAGAGGTCGGATCTCCAGAAAAAGGGATCAGTTTCAGATTATGAGCGGATCTTATCCATAATACATTGCCCTGGTTAGAAAGGCTTGACCAGAAGAAAGGGATCTATATGGGATGTATGTTTCCTGCACAGCACTTGGTGATCATATTAAAGACATGTAAGAAGGGAGGATAAGGAAGAAAGAGGCAATGTGAGTTTCAGCTAGTTTAGTTGATGTCTTGATGGTTATTTTGTGTTATCACAGAAGACAAAATCAAATCTTACAAACATTTAGGATAGCAAGACTTAAGACCAAAACCTTGTTCCTTATTATGCATCCAAGCTGAAATAGGATAGACGAAACAAGGTACAAAATTTGAAATTTATATCAGTGATGCTTACTTGGTACCATTGATGTATTTAATAATCTGCAACCCTGAAAGATTTCCAACTTCAGCAAATGGAAACGTGCCTGAATCAAAAGGAACAACTGTCTCATCCTCACTGACTAAAATCAACCCTTTGGCTCTAGCATCTTCCACGACTAATTTCTTGATTTGCCGTGGAATATTTAAATCATCATCTGTGCACACAACAATCTTGCCCGCAACTTTCTGTGTATCTAATGATCCTGGGTAGCAATTCCTGCATTTTAGTGAAAATTAATTCACTTTATACAATACATGACTTTTATCATTATCATGAGTATCACTTCTTGATAATACCTAGCTTCTGATATTGGGGTAAACTTAGCAGCAACATCCTCTCCAAATGCGAGAGGATAATTTCTTGAGCGATTGAAGTTTGAGAAACTGATGGCAGACCCCTTAAGCAAAAGGATTGTAAAGACACGAATTCATTCCAAAAAGAATAGAGAGGAAGAGAGAAGAATTATGAATATAACAGATCTTAATATATGACAACATTAAAAGAATCAACAAATCAATATCTTACTTGGAAAGTCTTCCCATTTCCAAGCAGCACAGTAGATTGGAAATCTCTATCAATATTAGAAGCTGCAACTGTAAAGATCCAAGGAGCTGAATTGACAATAGTGTAAAGATCAGGCCCATCATTTCCTCCAGAGCACACTACCATGATATTCATTTGTTGTGCATGAAATGAACCAATTGCTATGGGGTCATTTAGGTAATCAGATTGAAAGAGCGAGCTCATCCCAATAGAAATGGAGATTATATCAACTCCATCCTTAATTGCATCATCAATAGCCTTCAATATGGTGGAACCAGAACAACCATCTAATGTGCATGCTTTGTATATTGCTATTCTAGATGAAGGTGAGCCACCCCTAGCTGTGCCTCCAGCTAAGTCATGGTAACTAACATTAGCAACTTTAGCACCAGCTGCAATGGATGTGGTGTGAGTACCATGGCCATCAAAGTCCCTTGGTGAGTCATCTGGTTTAGCCATGTGGGTCTTGTTATTACTGTATGTCCTTTGGATGGAGTCATAGTATCTTGCTCCTATCAACTTCCTACAGACATAGAGACCAGAAAATAAGAATTCTGCGGCATAGATTAAATTTATCAGCAAGCGGAAATCATCACTTGGGCTTGTCTCAGGGTAAGGGTGTGTGTTTAGGTAAAGATTTTAGACTTGAGGCATATTGCTATGATTGTTTAAGAAAAAAGTACTTGCTCTCTGATATAAAAAAACTGGATGAGTATAAGATATAGATAAAAGCAATTCTATTAATAGAGGCATCTACACAAACATGAATTTGCATATGTGCATATTGTCCTTCTCTTACTTTATAATGAAAAAAAGACATAATCACCTATTGCAATTGGATTTCTTGAAGTCATATCCTTCCATGCAAACTCCTTTCCATCTTGAAGGGATTTCCCCAATTCCATCATCATTGAAACTTGGCGACTCAGGCCATATCCCTAAAGCAAAGAACACGTGTAATATTCTAAAATTTTTCTGAAGTCTAACAATATGCCATTGGATAAGACTCAATTGCAGCAAGACACAACAAAAAGCTTTGTACAAAATGATGGGAAACAAATTATTTCACGTTAACAGAAAACTTCTAATTATTCTAATAACTTGTACTGACATACAATTTAAATGTTCAAATTATACTTGAAAAAATTTATATCCTTTTATAATGCCTTTCCAATTCATCGAAAGGCTCACTGGATTTTGTAGCCTTCCCTCTTTCAAAATTAATACACACCCTCAAAAAGATTTGAACTCAAAACCAGCCCCACATAAAGGAGCAAGGCATGAGGTGAGTTTTTAAAGTTGAAGTCCTTGGACTTTCAATCCTCCAGACCCTGAACCGTTTAAAAAAAGAGACCATGTTTTGTTTACTTGGAGGACCATTGAGCTTTTAGTTATAATATGGCAGGTGGCCTTCCCCCACGAAGACACTATTCTTATTGATGCTGAAGTGTAAAATAACAGCGTCCTGGGTGTTCAGTCACAAAAGACATTTGAAATATAAACTCAATGAATATATATATATATAATGTGACTTTCATCAAAGTAGTTCATCAAAACAATGATTCATGTTAACAACCATTCTTGTTTTTTGCGCTACAAGAGTGAGTTAAAAAATTTGTGATATGAAGGTAGCACAAATAAAAGGATGAACCATATTGACATATTTATGGAATAAATATATGTGTGCATGTGAATGCAACTGAAATTTGAGGCATGTTCTTGAGGTGGCTTTCATTCATGCAGGGCCACTGAACCAGGTAGTATGAGAAACATAAGTGAATTGCAGTTACCTGTGTCTATCATCCCAATTATGACATCACTTGACAAAGGAGGATGCTTGTGCTTGTTTTGCATGCCTGATGATGCCTCCAGGAAATCCCATGAACGTGTAGTATGAAGTTGAAGAATTGGATCCCGGAAGATGGATACTATACCATCATGGCCTGTTTTCAGATTCAATTGATCTCTGTTCAGTCTATTTGTAGTTACTGGATCACTAGAAGGGAGCCATGATCCCCCTGCATCTTAAACTGAGTTTTTTTTTTTTTTTTGTCTAGGGATTGCGACTATGCATGCAATGGATTGTAAAAATTGGCAATCCAACTGACAAAACAATGCTTTTATTCTCATCTGAAAGCAGGGGTGAGATAGTTGAAAACAGTACTTTTCTCGACTGAAAAAAAGCATCCTTCTTTTAGAATGTATTCATTTTCCTCATGGCATAATAATGTTTTTAGTAACAAAATTTAAACCAAAAACCCTTAAAAGCACTTCAAAGTGTAAAGCAATATCTGGTACATAAAATGATTGATCTTGAAGAGAGATCCCCGGACCAAAAAAAACCTTAAAAGCACTTGGTGCCAGTTTCTTTACTTCCTGCTATAATAATGGCTTATTGTAATGAAAATTTTGAATTTACTTCATACTAGATTAGACAATTATACAGAAACTGACTCCAAGAACCCCTATAAGCTTATCAGCACAAGCAGAGTGCAGCAACTGATTCGTTTTTTAGCCTCTTCTTATGCTTCGTCACTAAAATCAAGATTTCTTTACAGAATCCCTAAAAATCATCTAATGATTCCCTGATTCAGTTGTATACTTTGGAATGGATAAAAAAAATTGACAGCAACCATTTGCTCACAAAACAGAAAAGTGTAGGAAATCCCTTCAGGGGCTGTTTGAACATGAATATGTAATTATTGTGGACATTGATGATCGATGATAAAAGGAGAGCTTTCTTGAGCTTCCACGACATTGCAGTGAGATAAAACGCTAAGGGGTGACAAAAAATACTTAGGAATGATCAAGAACCAGGAATGGTTGTTAAAGAACTTGTGACAGTGGCTCAATAGAAATCAACACCCAAATGGATAAGAAATGAACTCACAACACTCCTAAAAAATAAGTTATGTAAACTGGAACGACTAACCACAACGCTATCTCTGATTAAGAAGGCTGAGAGCAATCTAGAATTAAATCACATTGTGCATTGGACAACAAAACTTACTTCTCCGTCATCAAGTGTGTATCTTTTTTGCTTTGTCAGCTCCTCCATATAAATCCAACAACCCTGGAATATCGTCCACATACTTGTAAACATAATTCTTCAAGAATTCCTTCTCATTTATTTTAAGCAAATTCTTAATCTTCAAATCCTTTTTAATCAGCTTCTTTGACTCCAAAATCTTTAAAACATTATACCTGGGAAGCAACCTTTTATCAATAGAATAAGTAAGAAGCTGGGGGCAGGCAATCACATGTTGCAATCCCAACTTCAATGTATTCACAAAAAAATCCATCCCAGCCCTGATTTTCTCCTCTGAGTATCCCAAAAGAAGAGGATGTCGCTTAAAGGCATGCCAAATATCTTTCTCACTCCAACCCAAACTCTTCAGCACCTCAATTTTCTTCTTCCGAGTCGATTCACTGATAGATAACATCGCTCTAAGAGCGTGTATAAAAACAGGAGCATTTGGTTCAAGGCCTAAATCCTTGAGAGTACTCACTGTAGAAATCATTTTATCACGCTTATTCTGTATGGCTCTTGGGTCCATCATAATCAGTTTAGCAATCCTATCAACAGCCACTCCCTCTTCTATCAACAAATCATAATTTGGTTGCATAGTGCCCTTCAAACGCAACGTCAACAGCCAAGAAGAATGTTTAAGAGCCACCAAAACGTTCTCATTGCAACCAAGAACAGACTTTAAAAACTCAAAACATGGTTTAATTTGAGAATCTAAACCCCTTCTTAAAATATGAGTATTTGATAAAATGAGCTCTGGCAGAAGCTGACCCACAACGCCATTCTCTGTGAGAAATTCAAATTTGGGTTTGAGATTACCTTCTACTCTGCAATGGAGAACTCCTGGCCGACTTTGGATCAATTTGGCCAGGTGGGTCTCGCTAAAACCATGAGCTTTCATGAATTGGACAACAGATCGGAGCTTATGGAGATCATTCTCATGGATTTGGAACTTTTTAGAAACTGAAAGAGCAGATTGCAGAGAAAGACCGCATGAATTGACGAGGAATTGGGCCGTAGAAGAAGAGGAGGAGGAGCTACAACTAGTAGTAGTGGGTAGTGGAGAGTTGGGAGAAAGTGTTATTGTTGCTGCTGCTGATGTTAATAGAAAACGTTTTTGTATAAAAGAAATGAGGTTTCCCGTGGAGGATATATTCGTGGCCATCTTTTTCACTTTTTTGTTGGAACTTCGAAGCAAAGATGAGATTCAGAGAGACGGACAGCGACAGAGGGAGAGGGGGTGGCTGGTGGATTAATGGCGGGTAAGGGGTTTAGTGATGAAGCTTGGGAGGGTTTTGGGTTGATGAACAAGTTGAGTTGCATGTGCTCATGGACCCGTATTTAGAGCTCGTTCGGAGTTTCTTCTCTCAAGCCCGATAGAAAAAAAATGTTTTGATTTTTTTTTTATTAAAAATAAGGAGCGAGTAATTTAGAATCTAATTGGTTTTTATATTAGCTATTGCAAGCTCGACAAATTGATAGACCCGCGCTTATTAGTAAAAAACAAATGAATAAGTAGGTTTTAAAAAAAAATTATTGACAAAATTATTTTTAATTATAAATCAAAAAGTACATGTATATATTTAATTAAATAAATCTAGAATTATCTATGTTAATAAACAAATAAAATATTATTTAAATTTTAAGATTGCAATAGTTCTATAAAAAAATTAAAAAATTTAATTTTTAACTAATTTTAATATTAAAGGATAAAAAATTGCAGGAGTTGACATTCTTTAGTTTTTTTATTAATTAAGTTTAAAAAATTTAAATTGAATTAATGTATTATGTTTCTACTATAGTTATTGAGCAGATAGATTGATTGTAATTTCATTCGATAAATTCACAATTTAGAGCCTAATTTAAATTGATTTTGATATTGACAATACTAATCTTGGATGATCCAATAGGTTAATTTATAATTCAGTTGATTTGGTCAAATTAAATCCAGATATAATTAAATAAAAATTAAGAATTGTTTTAAAAAATTAAAAATAAAATAACATTTTTAAATAAAAAAAATTACATGAGATGACCGAGAGAACCCAAAGAACTAAAAAACCATCTACCCAAATACTAAGTGAATTCCTAGTGAAATCAATATTTACAAAGAAGCAAATTCGGCTGGAAATTTAAGCAAAAATAACTAAGAAAAAAAATCCAAGTTGTCAAATTCACAACTAATTTTTTTTTTTTACAAAACAATTGTGCTTTTTAGACCATAAGCATGTTCTAGGATCAAAGGGTTTTATATTTATTTAATTTTTCTTTTAACTTATTAGTATTATTGTTATTATTTGAAGCATAAAGACATGCATAAGCTCTAAACCAAACACAAGACAGATTGTCAAATAGAACAAGGAAATAAAACAAGAGTATTACCAGCTAATACAGAGGCTTCATTCTCTGTAAGCATGGCAGAGAAGCCCTTGAAAGCATGGCTATAATGATGGATTAGCGATATTCTTTCACTCTCATGACTGTCAAAAAGCAGATTAAATTCCATGTGTCAAGCCCTTGAAACCATGGCTATATAATGATGGATTATGATGATGAGATGTATGGTAACCTTGGTATAATGGAGGACAACAGCTGCAAATGACCTGCCTCTGCAATCTCAGGAGCTTCTCCTCCATTTCCACTTGATGAACTCCCCATATAAACCACATAATGCTGTCAAGACTCAAAGAAGATAGATTATATCTCTTGTGAAAACACAAAAAAGGGTCACTGATGTAGTAGTGTTTTGATAAAATTACCTGAGGAAGTTGATTTGATGCAGTGGAGCTGATGATGAGAAGGCAGAGTACAGAGAGAAAAAAGAGATGATGCAGAAGAGAAGCCATGGAAGATGGGATGGCAAGAAAAATGGAGGAGAATGAAAAGAGTGGCATATCCCACCACCCGTTTGTAGGCTAAATGCAAGGGAGGGAGCTTTTTCACCAGAGGAAGCTTGCAGCGAGAGGTGTAAGAGCATCTTTGATTGCTCTTCTCTGAATTTTCTATGCATTTTATTATAATATATATAGATATAATTATTTTTGCTTTTTGATCTAATTATAAATGTTATTTGTTTGCTTTTATGTATAACCAACCAACTCATGAAGCTTCATTGGCAATATGGTGCATGGTAGGCCAGCAATGTCCGAGCAAAAACCAAATTACCCATAAATCTTAGGTTTCAACACAAATAATTAAGAAACAAAATCATGCATCTAACAATTATTGAGAGGCAGAATGGATGATTTACACACATATATTATATTTTTTCAAGAAAATTGTCACATTCAATTGCAAATTTGCGACCGATGCAGTCTTGGTGGTGGTAATTGATTTCCCAACACATCTTTATACTTGCATTGATTACGGGAACACATTTCGAGAAAGTTTTAAAATGAGTTCACAACTTTTTAAAACAAAACAAAAAAGACATGTAAACATGTCATAATTTCTAGATCAATTATCTTCGTTTTTTTTTTTCCCCTCAAAACAACAATGAAACACTACTTATATTGTTAACAAATTATTGCATGGAATAGGCGCATGGAGACCAAATATAATTAAAACCAAAATTATATTAAAAAAAAACAAATTAAAAGAATAGTAAATCACCAAATATAATTGTACTACGAACTCTAACGTGTAGTGATGATTTTATATAATTTTTAAAAAATCATTGGACTGACTATTGAAGATAATATAGCCTTTCAGTATTATCGTGCAATTTTTTATAGTGACGTTAAAAACATCTTAATGAGATTTTTAAGGTGGTAAGACAGTGTTCATGGCGGAGCAAGGTGAGTTTTTAACGTGTTTTTCTTTTTTTTCTCTTAAATATGATATAAGCAGTTTATTTTTTTATAATTAATTATTATTATTTTTTGTTTGATTTATTTACTGTTGTGCTTATTTTTTTTATTTAAATTAAGTTTATTAGATCCTAAAAAAACTACACAACCTAAACATTCTTTTTTCTTATTATAAAAAAATTGATCGAGATCGCCGCGAAGTGCTGCCGCCAATATAGCTTTAGATGACACCATATCAATTAATTAATCACATAGTTTTGATCCGTGTAATCACAATTATTTTCTAGTTCAATGTAGTTCACGAGTGGAACAATTGTGCCAGCTAGCTAGTTTATCACTGTTTTAAAGCATTTCTCTTGTCTAGTTCTATACATATATATATGATGCATGCATGCATGCATACATGAATTCTAGCAGAATATCAATTAAATGCATGCATAAATTAAACTATTAATTTAATATATATATATATTTTTAAATGAAACGTATTTTTAACACACTCGACAGCATTAGCTCCCCCCCACATATTAATTTTAGTTTATTTTAGAATGTGACGAGAAAAGTGAATCATATACTTAAAATACAAGCAATCATCTCTCTTTTGCTAGAGAGAAGGGGGGAA
>Ga0307515_10013026_pt1 | contig 15582 bp, 15 predicted proteins | sample 17_EM_MG_FD_194513 | JGI IMG/M metagenome (GOLD analysis project Ga0307515, IMG submission 194513) | Populus trichocarpa ectomycorrhiza microbial communities from riparian zone in the Pacific Northwest, United States - 17_EM | ecosystem: Host-associated > Plants > Roots > Unclassified | place... | reverse complement strand
GGACCGGGATCGGACCAATCCCCAATTTTTCGGGACCTGGACTGAACTGGCCTGGACTGCTTTGGACCAGTCCACTCGGGCCGAATCGGCCCGAATACGCTTGGAGTTACTGATACACTGAGTCAACAAATAGACTGATACACATATACTCATACATGTAGACTCATCTTGCCATTCACAAGTCACAATGCACATCTCACCCCTCACCACTTGCCACTTGCCACTCACCCCGGCGGGAACTTCCCGACGTCCATCACCACCATGTCACTTATCTCCATGGAAAACAGCTCCGACACCAGTGCCCTCCGGCATCGGCTAGCTTTCCAGCCCGTTGCCTTTCCCACCTTCTTCCAGACCTCCCGCTGCTGGTATTTTCGCCGGCTGCAGTGATGGAGGAGATGCTCCCATGTTTGAAGCTCCAGTAGGCGCATGCCCACACTTTAGTTGGTAGAATCTTGTTGCCAATGACTTTGTGCTTGTCATTGGGATCGGTCTCCAATTGCTTGCTTTGCCCTTCAGTCTGTAGCCAAAGTGCTTACTGCATTTGTCGGCCTCCCACTGGGCCTTGGCTGCTGATCTTCCTTCGAGTTGTGTCTGAGTTAGGGTTGCAGGGATTACTGTCTCACTTCTTTAGTTTTTCGGATCTACTTTGAAATTGATACATATTATCCTGTTTGGACTGGTTCAGACCAAGCCCATCCAGTCCAAGACTGCCAGTCTGGGGCCCGGTCCAGTCCGACTTTCCGGTGGGACCGGACCGGACTGAGCCCTACCCCAGACCGGGTCCGTCCGGACTGGTGGAATCATTGATCTGCTCTCCCCAAGATCCAATTGTCTACCTTTCCTGCAGAACGTAAGGCGGCAATTGTCAACACCATGACCATGAGGCATCGTGAGATCTCGTCGCGGTGGCCGCGCTAAAAATAAGGTTCAGACTATGATATCGACCGACGTCATGATTTCGGCCGCCGCCACCCGCCTCCCGCCACCCGCCACCCGCCTCCCACCACCCGCCTCCAGGTACCTGGCGCCTGCAACTCAGCAAGTCTCTGGACCGAGCACTCAGGAGCATACATGGGAGCATATAGTGAAGTCAGATTGGGAGTGTCTTGCCTCTGGAGAGTGTACTTGGGAGCGTGCTCGAGAGTTTGCTTGAGAGCGTCTTGAGAGCATACTTGGGAGCGTACAGTCAAGCAGGCTGGGAGTGTGCCATCGAGTGCAATTGGGAGTGTATTTGAGAGCGTACTCGGCAGTGTGCTTGAGAGCGTTTTGTGAGCTTACTTGGGAGCGTATAGTCCAGCAGGCTGGGAGGGTGCCATCGAGTGCAATTGGGAGCGTCCTTGAGAGCATGCCCGGAAGTGTACTTGGGAGTGTCTTGAGAGCTTAATTGGGAGCGTAAGTCAAGCAGGCAGGGAGTGTACAATCGATTGTGATCAGGAGTGTACTTCAGAGCGTATTTGGGAGCATGCAATGAAGTGCATTTGGCAATTTTATTGAATGCAGCATGATGTATAGTATCAAGCACCCATAATCGCATGTGTATCATAGTAATCTAGTCAACTCGCAGGTCCATAGGACCTCATAGTGCCACGCGTCAATTATGCTATGGATTACCGGCCCAAAAACAGCTTCTCTATGAGTTACGCGTCGCGTAAGGTCATCCTTCCCAGTGTTCATCGAGCCAGAACGGCTATATCTCACAAATTCCCTTGGGATGCCACAAGATGTGTGGTGGAGTATTGATGCTAGGCCCTTTGGCTTCCAACTGCGCTGTTTCACCAGACATGAAGCCCAAACACAGATTCTGATTTAGAAAGCTGAGAAGGGACTGGTAGGAAAGATCTCCTCAAGTTAAAACTGGTGAATATGCAGAGAAGCAACAAACGAAAGATACCTACAATGTGAGCAAAGCAAATGCCGAAGAATGTAACAATATTTCGAGGGACGGTGCTAATAATCTCAGAGTGTATTTGTGGGATTGGTAAGCTGGACACGTCGACATTACTAATGAAGGAGGCACAGACCTTGGACTGGGAAAAATACGGACAAAACAGCGGGATGAAGGGCGCCGACTAGTGTTAGCAACGGGTCCGGGTAACCCGCCAGCGGTCCGGGTCCGGTTTCCGAAAATGGGTCGGTTCGGTTCCAGACCCGTCCAAAAACCCGACCTGCTGGGTCTTGACGGGGCAAACCGGCACCCGGACCTGTCAACCTGTGGCGTATGGCTGGTTTGGCAACAGCTGTTGTTTCCAATCTCCGGTTCTGGTTTTCAGGTGTTTCTACTTAGAGTTGCATTCAGATATCCTACTGTTAATCGCAAAATATTGACTTTAGTACCTCAGTACCATTTCATGATGTATTGGCCGCCATTGTATTCAAAACAAACAGAAACACACTCCCTACCTCATCTTGAAGATGAGCTTCAACGGAGTGTGAAAAATTTTTGGTCTTGCATCCTGGGTAATCTGTGGGGGGATAGGTTGCAGACAGTCATAAATGAAGTATCGGCTGCCTTTATAGGAAAAGGAGAATGTGACACGCACACTGCCACATTTTGAAAATGAGCGTCAACCGAGCATCAACAATTTTTGGTGTTGCATTTTTGGTAATCTGAGTGGTGATTGGTTCCTGACGGTCAGAAATGACGTATTGTCCACCTTTATAAGAAAAAGAGAAAGCGACACACAACCTTCCTCATCTTGAAAATGAGAATCAACACAGGGTCAACGATTTTTGGTTTTGCATCTTCAGAAATTTATGTGGCACTTAATCACACACTTCTCTAAATAAGGAGTTGGCTGCATTTATAGGCAGATGAGCAAGGGATATTCCCACAACAGCCTCCTGGACAGTAATAACTTATCTCATTCACCAGGCTGCAACTAAGTGGTCATGAGTGTTTTAACCTATGAAAATGGTCAAAATGTGGTATATAGACATTACCGGACACATTGCGCTTTGAATAACCACAATACAAGGCCATAAATCCTGGATGCTCATATCCAAGATGGGGCAGGGAGCGTGTCAGTTTCTCTTTTGCCTAAATGGCGGCCAATACTTCATAGATGACTGTCTGCAACCAATCACCCCTTGGATTACCCAGGATGCAAGACCAACAATTCTTGACACTGCGTTGATGCTTATTTTTCACCAGGTGTATCCACAATATGCAATCATTTGATTTGGCATAGTATATCATTCACATTATTTAGACAGCCTTTTTGATGTTTTCATGTACTTTCTCCTTGATCACTACATTGTTCTATGATAATACAAATAAATATATCCTTTAAAATGGACTTTAAAGTGTCCACTAAATGTAGAAAATAATACACTCAAAAATCACATTTCTTTCAATCAATGCTCGTCTCCACTAGCATCTTCACTCAAGAGGCTGCTCTCACCAGCAAAATGGATATTAGCAGCATTACCACACAGCGGATAGTGTACTAACCAGTAGTGTGAACAATGGGTCTGGATTAGTGTTAGCAACGGGTCCAAATGCCCGGTTCGGTTCCGGGTCCGGTTCCAACCCGGAACCGGACCGTTGAAACGGGTTTTACCACACGAAAACCCGGACAGTTGTGATTGGGCCGGTTTTACCACGAAAAACCTGCCATTACAACTACACAACGTTCTCCCCAATTAGGTATCTGAGTTCTGATTGTATCGTGACATGATCGGCACTTAGATTGTGTATACTTAGCCGCTCTTTCACCCCCTGGTTTCAGAAATGTGATGCAACCAATATTCGTTGTGTCGCTGTCAAAAACACGGGAATTTCGCATAGAATTTGGCGTTATTGCACAGCGACTCAACGAATATTGGTCGCATCGCAAATCTGAATGCGGGAAGTGAAACAGCTGCCAAAACTGCACAATTTATGTACTGATCATGTCATGATTTGATCAGAACCCAAAAACTTAATAGTAGCCAAAGAACTGCCAAAGTTGTAGGAACTGTAATATTGAACCGTGGGCCGGCCCCAAACCGGACAAAAATTTGCGAGTTTATGCCCAGTCTAGGTAACAACCCCGCCAGGACAAAGCGGGTTGGGTTTTTGGCCAGGTTTGGAACCGAACAGAACCGAACCGCTTGCCAAAAACCGGACCTCTGGCAGGCTACCCGGACCCGTTGGTAACACTATTCCTGGACTGGTTTTCGGGTTTTTCAATTCATCGTCACATTCAGACATTCTAATGTTAATTGCAAAATATTAACTTTGGTACATCATTGTCTTTATTTGATGTATTGGCTGCCTGTATAATCAAAAAGAAGAGAGACATGCTCCCTGCGCCACCCTGAAAATGCGCTTCTTCAGAGCATGCATGATTTTTGCCCTTGCATCATGAGTGAGATACGAAGTACTGCACAGCTGTATTGAAAGTTCCAGCAGTTGTCAAGCCACAAACGGATAAGTTTGGTACTGCTCCACAGAGGGCATTTGTACAGTTCATGTTGACACTTGATATCGTCCCCGGAAAATCGCGAATGCAGCAAGGGATATCTCAGCAAAGAAGTAGTCATATGAGTGTAGGTTCTGGAAAATCACACTCCCGAATATGCATAAGATCTCACCCGCCCGATGCGGTACGTGATATGTCACCAATGAAGTAATCGAAGCCTGTTGAACCCAGAGGCGTGCACCCCTGCATGTAGTCTCTCTCGCTAATTACCATAAAGGAATCAAATTGAGATAAAGAAATTGTAATGGCTCATTCATCATCAGAAGATTAGATGGGCAAATTGCAATTATTGATGACATATTTCCACGACATGCAATTCGTGTACCTATTTCGTTACATCTTAGCGTTTTCCTGATTTCAGTGACAAAATTGTGAGACATGATATTGTATCTGGGCAGGTGCTAGGGTCATACTAGTCATACAATAATTCAAGACTCCATATCAAGTTGATTGACGATCAATCAACATGATATCTTCTAGCCTGTTATGGTTACGTGGGAACACAAAAACTCAATTCCAGACAAAATTTACCAACATGATTTGGATCAGTGATGTCACACAAGTCATAGAAGTAGCAGTCAATGCCTCATGTTAATCTGCATGAATGACCACCGTTATGTTGTATTCATCCATACGTCCAACTGCATAACTCTGCGCTCAGACCTGGTAAACCTGGCAAAGAATTTCAAAAATGGTTATGGCAGGTCATGGAAATTGAGGAGAAGGAGCTGGATAAGGAAAGGTGAGGAAGTTGGGCCATATTAAGAAAAAATCAGTGGATGGATCTACATGGGGTTAATTGCCGGCCGAAAGTACTCGAATGTGACAGTGCTATGGCATCCATTGCTCTGATAACCTGTGTAGTGGTTGATCAGAAATTGAGAGGCCACAAAGCTTTTGGATGCAACTGAGTATTCATAGAAATGATAAATTGGCTGTCAATAATGACTATATGATTATTTGTATACAATTATTGACCATACACTGACTGCTAGTAGGTGTTAATGGTGAGCATCCACAGAGTGTCAACGATTTTCTGTCTTACACAGTCGGCAAACAAAGGGCTGTGTTGTCAAGTCCTGCCAGAGTAAAAGTATCTAATGTCATTGTAGGTAAAAGAAAAGTGACATGCTCATTGCCCCATCCGGGAAATGAGCGTCAATGGAGCATCAATGATGTATGGTGGTGCATCGTGGCTAATCCAAGGGCTGTGCAATGGAAGTAACCCATAATCGAAGGATTGGCTGCATTCAGTGGAAATATGATTCGTGACGATGCATCTACCACCTAAAAGGAGTGTGTACAGAGCATCAATCATTTTTGTTCCTGTAAGTAAGGTATTTGGGCCGTGATTTGCTCGCTGATATGCATAACCAACATATTGGCAGCCTTTATATGCGAAACAGAAAGCGGCACAGTTCCTGCCATGTTCCGAAATTGAGCGTCAACAGAGCGTCAAAGATATTTGGTAGTGTAAGTCAGGTATTTGGGCAGTGATTTGCTCGCTGTTATGCATAACCAACCTAGTGGCAGCCTTCATAAGGCAAACAGAAAGCGACACAGGTGCTGCCAGATTTGCAAAATGAGCATCAATGGTCCCTCATTGATTTTTGGTGTTGTACGTAAGGTATTTGGGCAGTGATTCACTTGCTGTTATCAATTACCGACGTATTGGCAGCGTCTATAGGCAGAACGGAAAGCGCCACAGTTGCTGCCACATTCCGAAAATGGGTGTCAATGATTTGTTGTCTTGTAAGCAAGGTGTTTGGGAAGTGATTTGATTGCTGTTATGCATAACCAATGTATTGGCAGCCAGTATAGGCAAAACAGAAAGCGACACAGTCACTGCCACATTCTGAAAATGAGCGTCAACAGAGTGTCATTGATTTCTGGTCTTCTAAGTAAGGTATTTGGGCAGTAATTTGCTTGCTGTTATGCATAACCGACATATTGGCAGCGTTTCTAGGCAAAACAGAAAGGTACACAGTTGCTGCCACATTCTGAACATGAGCGTCAATGGAGGGACAATGATTTCTGGTGCTGCATTGTGCATAATTCAATGGCTGCGCAACAACATTGACCCATAATCGAAGTACTGGCGGCCTATATTGGTAGAATCGTTGGGGATGATGTCGCTAGTACCTGAAATGAGCGTCAACGAAGCGTTAACAATTGTTGTTCTTGTAAGTGAGGTATTTGGGCAGTGATTTGCTCACTGTTATGCATAACCTATGTATTGGCAGCCTTTATAGTCAATAACGCAAGCGACACAGGTGCTGCCACGTTCTGACAATGAGCGTCAATGGAGCGTCAACAATCAATGCTGTGTCATCACGCATACTCCAAGGGCCGTGCAACGGGAGCAACCAATGGCCAAAGTATTCGCTGCCTGTATTGGGAATATTGTTGGTGACGATGCCGCTACACCCTTAAATGAGCGTCAACGGAGCGTCAATGATGTTTGGTCATGAATGTAAGGCATTTGGGCAGTGATTTGCTCTCTGTGATTTATACCTGACGTATTGGCCACATGTATATGCAAAACCGAAAGTGACCCAGTTGCTGCCACATGCTGAAAAGAGCGTCAACAGAGTGTTAACAATGTATGCTGTTGCATCGTGCAAAATCCAAGGGCTATGCAACGGGAGAAACCAATAATCGAAGTATTGGCCGCCATTATTCTCAATATTGTTAGTGACGATGCCACTTCCACCTGAAATGAGCGTCAATGGATGGTCAATGAGGTTTCGTCATGCAAGTATTAGTGTTAGCCACAGGTCTGGGTAACCTGCCAGCGGTCGGTGTTATGATCTGCGGTTCGGCTCTGTTTAGTTCCTGACCCAGCCACAACCCGAACCCGCATAGTCTTGGCGGGGTTGTTATCCGGACTGGACATTAACCCGTGGTGTTTTGGATGGGTTCCACATACCACAGAGCCTCAGTTTCGCAAACTCAGAACTTTGGCTCGAATTAAGTATTTGAGTTATGATCGTCTCACAACGTGATATATATGTAATGGATGCAGTTTTGCATGCTCATTTACCACCTATTCTCCACATCGCGATGCAATCTATGTTGGTTGAGTCGCTATGATATACAGCCGAAAATCCGACGTTATTTACAGTGATGCAATGAATATTGATTGGATTGCAAAGTGGAGAATAGGTGGTGAAAGAGCATGCAAAACTGCATCCTGTACATATAGATCATGTTGTGATACGATCAGAACTCAAATAATCAATTGGAGCCAAAGTTCTGAGTCTGTGGAATTGTGGAACCGGCCAAAAAACCGCGGGTTCAGTACGGGTTGGTTTTTCAATGGGGTGAAACCCGTTCCGATGGTTCGAGTTCGGTTCCAACCTGGACCTTGAACCAAACCGCGGATTTGGAACCGTTGCTAACACTAGTCAGCAATGTATCTGGGCGGTGATTTGCTCGCTGTTATGCATAACTGACGTATTGGCAGCCTTCATAGGCCAAACAGAAAGTGGCATAGTTGCTGCCACTTTCGGAAATCAGCGTCAACAGAGAGTCACAGATTCGTGGTATTGGATCGTGCATGATCTGTGGGCTGTGCAGCGGGAGAAACCCATACTCGAATGATCGGCCGCCTTTACTGGCAATATTGTAAGTGATGATGCCACTACCACCTAAAATGAGCATCAACGGAGCATCAATAATTTTTGCTCTTGAAAGTTCAGTAATTGAATAGCAATTTGGTGGCTGTAATGTATAACCGATGTATTGGCAGCTTTGATAGGCAAAAAAGACAGCAACACTCTCACAGCCACATTCTGAGAATGAGCATCGATGGAGAGTCGATGATTTTTAGGTCTACATCATTTGTAATGTAAGTTCTGATTGGTTGCAGACATCAATTAATGAGATACTTGCAGCCTTTAAGGGCAAAACTAATAGCGACATGCTCCCTGCCGCATTCTGAAAATGAGTGTCAACAATTTTTGGTCTTGCATATTTGGTATTCAAGCCATCACGTGGATATTCTAGCACAAAACAGAACTATTGACTGCCTCGATAGGCAAAAATGGGATATATCAAAGGAAATTCATTGATTCTAAAATAATCATTATTCCAAACTGCAAAACATGCAAAAACACATTATTGGCGGTTGAATATGCGATTTTGATAAGATACTATGAACAGACTGCAACAACAAGAACCTAATATGAATATATAGATGGACCCGCAGGGAGACCTGGTCACAACCCGCACAACCCAGATGGGTTGGGGGATTCTTATCGAACTGTACCCGAGTCGACAATTCAGTTGTATTGACCACCCGAACCGCCAATATGGGAACAGTTTGGTTTGGACCCGGAACCGGACCAGAAGCGATGGTGCGGAACGGTTTTTACCAATACAGATACTCCACGGTGTGACCCCGATCTGTCTGCCAAGCCTTCTTCACGGTTAGACTGTACTATCCCTCTCTCGTTCCCCCCATTCATCCACCCCTCCACCGCCCCTCCTACTCACCCACTCTCCCCTGCAGGGTCTCATCGAGGCCATGGCAGTGGAATTCCCCAACCGGGCAATCCCCCTCTGTTCGACCACACCCCCTTACTAGGTCTTGGTTGACTGACCAGCATGTTCGATCGAAGGCGCAGAAGGTGCGTTGAGTAGTCTTAGCAACGGGTCCATAGTACCGGTTGAGTTCCGGGTCCAGTTCCAACCCGGAACCGGACCGTTGATACGGGTTTTGCCACATGAAAACCCGGACTGTTGCGATTGGGCCAGTATTACCACCAATACGCTAGCATTTCAACCTCACAACTTTCGCACCAATTAAGTATCTGAGTTCTGATGGTATCGTGACATGATCAGTACATAGATTGTGTACTATTAGCTGCTCGTTCACCTCCCGGTTTCAGAATTGCGATGCGACCAATAATAGTTGTGTCGCTATCGAAAACCCACAAATTTCGGATCGACTTTGGCGTGATTTCACAGCGACTCAACGCCTATTGGTCACATCGCAATTCTGAATGCGGGAGGTGAAAGAGCTGCTAAAACTGGACAATCCAGATACTGATCATGTCATGATTTGATCAGAACCCAAAAACTCAATTGAAGCGAAAGAACTGCCAAAGTGGTAAGAACCGTGATACGTCTCCGCAGGCCGGTTCTAACCTGGCCAAAAACCCTCTGGCTTATTGTCGGTCCGGGTAACATCCCCGCCAAGATATAGCAGGTCAGCATTTTGGCCGGGTCTGGAACCGAACGGAACCGAACCGCTGGGCAAATACCGGACTGCGGGTAAGTTACCCGTACCTGTTGGCAACTCTAGCTTTCAGGTGATTCGTTGCGCAGGTGCCGGGATTCGAACCCAAAGCACAGTAGTATAGTGGCACAGCATCTCATACAATCAACCGCATGTTAACCACTACACTATGAGGACCCACATCATTCCGAAGCCGTTGTACTGAGTGAGGATGCCAGCCACTGGGATGGCGCATACATCAGTCTGTGGAACTGTCAGCTTTACCGGCTCCAAATGCCGGAGGATTGGAGTTTCAGGAAAGGCGTACTTCACAGTGTGAAATCCTTGTTCGGCCTTCGCAGTCCATGCCGATTTTCTTAGAGGTATATTGGGCATTCCTGGTGCATTTTAGAAACTTTCGGAGTGCGTGCTGTGTCTGCCTTCATTTGCATCACTGCTAAGAGTAGTGTTACGTTTGCATATTTCTTAATGAACCCTTGGTAGAACTTGGAACATCCAAGAAGCACTTGCACATGCCCGGTTGGTGTTGGTGTCGGGCTGTCCTCAATTTTGACGATTCAGTCCAAATTCATACCGACAGCTTCCAAGTTAATGACACACAAAGAAGGCAACCTCCGAAAACCTGAATTGAAACTTCTAGTCCTTGCAATGGCAATTGACTTCCTGTGGCCACTCCAGCACCTTTGGTACATGGTCTTCATGCTACTTCTCATTAGTCCAATAGTTTAAGATACTGCCAAAGTAGCATACCGCAAATTCAGTGATATCAGTTTGTAAGTCATCGTCAAAGCCAGGCTGGAACATAGCCTTTGCATAAGTTAAGCTGGAGGGCATGAAGTGATAGTCAAACTGACTATACCGAGTATGGAGAGCGGTTCTGTATTTGTCTCCGGGTTTGATCCGGAGGAGTCATTTGGCATTCGGATAGTCTAGCGTTTTGAAGACGCAAGCTCCATGAAGTCGGTTGAGCATCTCTGAGATCAAGGCTGGGGAATAACTGTTATTTACATTACCCTTGTTGAGTGCTCGATCACCGATGAAGAGATTCAGGCGACCATTCTTCTTGGTGAATAAGATTAGAGCTGCAGTCTCTGATGACAATAGCTGGATGAATCCATTGGCTAGGTTTGTATTGATGTTAGCTTTGAGTGTTCTAAGTTCCACTTCTGAGAGATTGTAGATCCATCTGTACGGCAACTGGTAGCCTGGTTTATTTTCAATCGTGTGGCCTATTAATCTATGTGGTTCTACCATTTCTACCTGGGTCATGTTGAAGACCTCGAAAAATTCCGAGCACTTGGTGGGAATGTAACTTCCGCTATCTGTACATTCCTTCCCAAGATATGCTCGAGCTGTCAATACTTGTGCATGTATTTCTCATGGGAATCATGGCAGAGGAAGGAGTATAGTATCCTGGAGGCAGTATCCTCAGCGGTTCGCTCTTGCAGGAACCAAGCCCTGTCCTCCACTCTGTGTTAGTGTCACGGCAAGCCGATTGTGATTATTTAAAGTTCCTATCTTGAATGTTATCTGCCGCAACCATCGCCGCTGCTCATTGCTTGCCCGAACAGCCGAAAACGGTATTTTCTATTTTTTGAGTCCCCTATACCGTAGCTCTCAGCATTTATATGCAAAGCTCTATGTTCACTGTGAACGACAGGGTTACCTCCTCTCCAGCAAGTCGGTCGTCAATTGCCGCGGCCAAAAGCAATCAGATGCTAACTCCACTTTCCTCCTTCTCATTTGGCAGGGTGTCTTCAGTGTCTTCAGTGTACCAACTGGTTGAGGTGATCAATGTTAAGAGTTCTCCCCTCGGCCAGTCTATCCCCTGATGGCAAGCTGGGAACCAAGGGAGTCCGAGAACCAGAGACTATGCCTTTTTTGGTACCACATGTACCTACAATTCGTTACCTTGAGCTAGATACCTCAAACAAAGAACTGAAAGAGTACTTTTTCTACTCTCTTTTGCATGCTCCATCTCATATCCATCGAGGACAAGGGTGGAAGCATACATCAGCGAAAACTAAATTTCCTTCATTAAATTTATTTAGTTTACTGTACACACAATATGAAAAAAATGAAATCAAGGGTTCCCTGTAATATGGATTTGCTTTATTGTTCCAGAGAGTTCTTTGAGTCATCGCAATGCTGTTTTCAAGCGTCACGACCAGTGTACACACATCCGTGAATGTGACAATGAGAACTTGCGAACAGTTCAAACTTCCATTGACAATATCGAAAATCATCTCTCGGCATAGTCCTACGTCGTGCTATTGGCTTTGTTGTCGCGATGATGATAGTACTCGCTCCATAAGTTGAATGAAGCGTGTAGTTCTTGATTTTAAAGACTCTCATGGCTTAATTTGACCAGTAATAGTTACCATGCAGACGTGGTTCACGATATTTAATGTGCTGATACAAGATCGTCAGTACATTGCAATTGAACCATCACAGGAGATTTATGCAACATTGTGATTATGAAGTCACACGTTCGAGATCGGACTTCAGTAAACTGTCGGTTCTATCACTTTGAATACTATTATGATATATCGACAAAAAGTAGAATAAAATAGCACACAAACGAAATCCTATATCGGATCACTGACACCAATACTAACCTTCAAGCGACATCGCACCCTCTACAATTGTACTTCCATTGACTAATCCTGAATTCTCAACACTCGTAATCTTTGTAATGATGGTGATGTCCTTGCTGTTGCCGCTGTTGTTGCTGTTGCTGCAGGGAACGGGCCAGCTGCTGCTGGCAATGGCGGACTCACTCATACGCCGAACAGCTGAGAATCGCATGCTAGCATCAGTAGCAGGAAGTACGCTGCAGAGACAATCAGAAGAATTGCCGGGCTGCTCTATCAGGTCTTCCGGTGTGGTGGGAAAACAGCTCCCACCACTACAAATCCACGCAATTGAGTGGGTACGTGACTTGGTTAGGGTTATTGTGGCTCTGCATCATGCCATCGACAAGGTTGAATCACTTTCATTGGAATGCATCTGACCCAACAATTCCGAGACATCAGTAAAATATATCTTAGGCTCTGGAAGACTGCAGGAGGGTCTGAGAGGATGTGGAGTGTGAACTTCGAAGCGTCAATTGCAGGAGAGTATCAGACCCTAGGAGGCTACTCCGGCAGGCCGTCAGAGTCACTGGGATCTCTGACGACAGCTACAGGAGTAGCTGGGATCTCTGATGACTGATAAACGAGTATGCTGGGAGTGATTGTGATGTGTTTGGGAGAACCTCGGAGTGCTGGAGAGAACCTTGGGTGCCCCTGCGAGTGTTGGCGAACCAATGTGGGAATCACAAACAAACTCTGACAGATGCCTGGGTTCTCATGGAATCACAAACAAACTCTGACAGATGCCTGGGTTCTCATGGATATTCATTTGGAAGACTGCAGGTGCCATTGGGGAGTGGTCGGATGTACATGAGCAATTGACTTCCCTCAACAGCGAATATGATGCATGGATCATTGTTCATTATCAGTTCTGAATCATACTAGCCGTCATCTTCTTCAACATTGCATTGTGTGCCTCGCTACATTAAGGAAACAAAAGGAAAAGGCGAGAAATCTAGACATATACCCAGGTACACTAAAACAATAACCTAACTAAGCGATCGAAAAATATCAATCAAACATGGTGTTGATGTTGTCTGCTCCATCTCCCATCTCATCAGGGGCAACGAAGGAAGGAACACACAATTCATACACGGCGCAAAGAAGCCGGAGGCGCTCATTCTATCTGCTGATTATTCGTACCTGGTGTGTGGATTAAATGGCATTCCAATGTCGTTTGGCTTGATTTGTGATATCTAATACAGGTGTAATGAGATGTCAGCTTGCTGCGAACCTGAATGGAGGTATGTGAGGCAATATGATATATCCGGATGAAAAATTGGAACAACTACCAGGGGAAATGAGGAGCGCCAGCTGAGGAGTGTTGTGTGGAAAAGAGGGGTATCACGAAAGGTGTTGGAGAAGCGCGGCATGAAAAAGAAGAGCGCCAAGTTTTAGCTGATGAGTGCCGCAAGAGGAGGGTTTAAGGAGTGCAGAATGACATTGAGGAGCGCCAAAAGAGGAGGGTGTAGGAGTGCGGAATGAAATTGGGGAGTGCCGAGAGAGGGTGGGTTAAAGAGTGTGGAATGAAATAGAGGAGAGCCAATCCAGGCATAGCGGAGCACCGATGGGATTAAGGAGTGCTTATTCTAGCGGAGGAGTGCAGAAAAGGGGGAGGGTATGGAGTGTGGAATGCATTATAGGAGAGCCGGTGAAAATTGAAGAGCTCCCATCCCAGGGTTTGGAGCGCGGATCAGGTGGTCCAGAGTGCGGAATGGGATAGTGGAGCGCTGAGAGCAGGAATCGATTGTGGAATGAAATATAAGAGATTCAATCCAGGCTGAGGAGCTCTGACGAGGATTGAGGAGCGCCTATTCTAGTGGAGTTGCGCCTTGAGGGGGAGGGGGGGAGAGGGGGTGTGATGCGGCCGCTGATGTGTGATCGATTGCATAGTAGCTTCTGGAATAAAATTGATCCCACGGGATGGGCCAAATGCACCTCGATATTCATCTGGAGGAAACAGAACCGTGGCCTTCTTTCGACTGGGGTATTCAGACAACGCACAACGAATAGCTGCAGCTGCCAGCGCTAATGTCTGGGGAGCAAGAGGTTGGAAATTGTGGGATGTTGTTGGCTGGTGCCCCAAGCTATTGGCGGTGTCGAAGAATTGGTGATAAATGAGATCAACCACTTCGATTCGGGTGAACCATTACTTCCTATCATAGACGACCTTGGAGAGATAACCATCATCAAAGAGGAGCTCCTTAACCTTCATCTGAAGCTCAGTCTCAGAGCCCATATCCAACCGGTAATGACGGACAACAGTTGGACCTGCCCCATCTGCCAACCGTCCTCGAATGGTACTAATCTTCAGTTTCAGCTAAGTATATGTTTTGGGGTAGTTAATATCTCTAAGTCTGATAGATGAGCATTGAACAGAATTCAAGACTTACAGCTTCCCGTGTGTGCGGATCTATTTCGAGAGATCGACCACCGGGCAATTGACACAGATGGTGTACCTACAGACGCCTTATAAGACCGTCATAGCTCAAGATTCGATATAGCGTTCCATGGAATATGTGCCGAAACAAATCCTAACATGAGGTAGCGATTCCACGTGTCTTGGTGAAATTCGGAAGTTTCAATGTCTTTATCTGCCAGTTTGGAACATTTTGTCTGTCATTTTGGTCAATATGGATTGAACTGGATATCAAATATGGTTTTCCTCTGCAAACTTACTATAGTAATTCCACGACTTCCTTGCCTCTTCAGGATGGCCAAAGCTGTTTCATCAGCTGTCGAACTAGTTAATTCAGTGACCTCGGACTCTGTTAATTCGTTTAACTTTGCGATGTGAGCTTTTGCCAGCAAGTGTTTCCCCATTGAGCTGGTCCAATGTTCTGATGGATGGCGAAGAACTTGATGACAAACAATACATATGATGCCAGGGCTACCGGTCTCCTGAATTCCACAGTGCAAATAGAATCGCCACGAAGGCGCATGTCTACAATTCTTCCAAGCAATAGGCCGCCTCGAGCCTACATTCATGGAAGCCCACCAAGCATCAAAGATGATTTTTAAAGTAAGGTCGCTCAAATCACGAATAAAGACACGTTCATTTTTGGAAGAGATCATTACCTCTAGCAATGAGGTGTTCCAAGATAGTGTATCAGGCATGGCGGTAGAAATTCAAAAGCTGGGTAATCCGACTCGAGAGACTGCCGAAAATAACGATACAGTAAAGCAGATTGCGGCTTCTTAAATATTGACTCTACAGCTACAAGGATAATAATCAGATCAG
>Ga0307515_10013024_pt1 | contig 15582 bp, 21 predicted proteins | sample 17_EM_MG_FD_194513 | JGI IMG/M metagenome (GOLD analysis project Ga0307515, IMG submission 194513) | Populus trichocarpa ectomycorrhiza microbial communities from riparian zone in the Pacific Northwest, United States - 17_EM | ecosystem: Host-associated > Plants > Roots > Unclassified | place... | reverse complement strand
TTACAAGGTATTCCTTTCGTGGCGATGGCGTGCGCGCACCGTTGACGCGTTCCCCCTTAGAAATACTTCAACCCGACAGCCACCGAGTCACAGATTCTCGCGGTTTCTCATGCCTCGGTAACGCAAATCCTTTATTCATCCTGAGATACGAAGTCCCTCATGGCGTATTGATCAACATTGACAGGTCGCGCTGTTTGCAGTCGTCATGGGCTTACTCGGGCTGATCTTCTACTATATCGGGATTTCAATGGGTTGGCTCTTTGTCAGTACCTTTTGTCGTTCATCACCGAAGAGGTTGGTTCATCTCCTTCCGTAGACGTTCATGGGTGTCATCTTGGGAAGTGCGGTCGTGCCGATCACACTGGCGATTACGTGGAAGAAGGCGAATAAGTGGGGATGCATTGGGGGTGCTGTTGCCGGGCTGGCTGCTAGTATAATCGCCTGGTTGGTGACCACTGCCATCCTTAACGATAATGTTATCAGCGTTACGGCGAGTCCCGTTCTCTATCTGCTATTTATCCCGATGCTGAGATTCGATCTTATGTAGACCAGCGGAGGGGATTACGAAATGCTCGCCGGAAATCTTGCGGCGATTTCTGTTGGAGGGATCGTCGCTTCCATCTCTTCTTACATCGTGAGTTACCTCCCTTTTCTATGAAACTTGATCTGCAATACCGAGTGGCCATGATTGAACATCAAACAGTGGCCGGAAGATTTCAACTTCGATATCACTCGCGCAATAAATGCGCCGGCCACACGACGTACTCACGGGCAAGACTCCGCCGAGGGGGACGAGGACGAAAAGAAGAGCAGGGAAGCGGTCGAACCTCCCAGGGTCGGGGACGACGATTCGGACAATGACCTTGATCCTGTTGGGTTGCAGAAGGCGTTCCGATTTGCGGCCTGGAGTTCAGTCGTATTGGTCGGTCCATTCTCCCAACCTGGCGTATTCTTTCCGATGAATGACGTGAATCCAGACTGTGGTTATGATCATCCTCATTCCGCTTCCACCGTTCTTTACTTCAACAGTTTACAGCGTGGGAGGATTTGCAGGCAAGTCGAACGATCACTGCAACTCCGATATGTCGAACTCAAACTGACTTGCACGTAGCTTGGGTGGTGGTGGCGATGATCTGGACGTTCTGTTCAGCGTTCACGGTGGTCTTGTATCCGCTTTGGGAATCCAGGGCGGCTCTTACTCAAATCGCCACAGGAATTGTCAAGGTACGGTGTTTCCCATCATCGCCGTTTGTGACCGCACCGTTGAACTCCTCTCTTTGTGTTTTTTTTCGTTGGCGTGTTGTATGATGTGTAGGACATCTTTTCTCCTGGAAGCGGAAAGTTCACAAGGCACGTAGAATCGTCCAGGTCGTGAAGAAAAGCCAGAGATGCATGCGTCTGCTATCAGGGTGTATTTTTGTTTGGTTCGGATGTTTTTTGGTACGAGATCACAATTGACTTTGGTTATTCCACTCCCCCTTGTTTCTCTGCCCTCGGAAGGGCGGGACCGTATGTTGGGATGCTCACGGCTTTCCGCATTGGTGACTTGTGAACTGTGGTCGAATGTTTTCAGAGATGGCCCGCGGTCACATTTTCCCACCTCGGAAAAAGGATTGGTTGGAGAGGGAGATCGCGGCTGATATGGATACTCTCATCCAACCGAAATGGGACATGGACACCTCCAAAGACGATGATGACACGCGAACCCTCCTTTACCGGAAAGTGGAGGTGGGAGAAGAGGATCGGTGACGCCATCGTTCAACATGCCATTCAGCAGCGCTAAACTGGGTGGCCAAACCATCTAACAGCGTGTGGGCAAAGACGACGCGATGGGAAAAGTCACGGAGGTTGTAAGTGGGTCACGACTCCCCATTCACCTTTATTGTCGTGTCACGACTATTTGGAGGGACAGCAGACATAGTCTGTATAGGAAGCAGGTTTAGTGGGACAGCCGTGGTCGTGCTTGCAACCCACTCTTCTCCGCATTACTATAAGCTGGTACATGTGTCTATCCGAAAATTGATAGGAGGGCGTTCTACTTCGCAAGCACATCGGTCGACGTTCAATTGAAGTTGGTGAATTTCCAACCAGACGGGAGCACGAGGTACGGATGCCGCCGTAACTCTCCAGCAGTTGGCCGTTAGTCAGGGTTCATAGCAAAACAACGATTACGAAAATCATCTGCTTGAAAGGATAAAACGACTCCCTCCGGAAATGGAGGGCCGATTGTTGGTTGGGAGAGCTAAATGGCTCAGCGATGACTACCCCAACAATTGGTTGAAGCGAATACACACCTGTATAAGGACGGCGACGAAGTCTTGCCCATTCCATGGCCTCTCACCCGTCCACATTTCGAACACAACGCAACCAACACTCCAGATGTCTGCCTTGGAATTGTAACCTTTCTGACTGTTGACGACCTCCGGAGCCATCCAAAACACGTTCCCTTGCATGGAGGTGTAGGCACCTATCATATTGATGTCGTCCATCTTCGAGATTCCGAAATCCGAAATTTTACAAAGCCCAGACCTATTCACGAGAATTTTATCCGCTTTCAATTCCTGAGGTAGTCGTCATACAAGTGTAGCAACGAGGAAGAACGAGGAAAACCGTACTCGATGAATGATTCCTTTGGAATGGAGATAGTTCGAACCATCAAGGGTTTGAGAAGTGAAGGACTTCGTCACGTCCTCATCGAATCGGCCTCTTTCCCTCATGATACTGGAAATCGAACCACCCTGAACGTATTCAAGGAAGCTATGGAGCCCTATCAACGGTATGGCAGTAGCAATCAGAGAAAAGGACTGACATGTTGAAATATCGCGGTGTCTCCTCAAATCTAAGATACCGGATGATGTTGGGATGATCCAACTCTTTAAGAAGTCTGCCCTCCCGCCACAACACCTCACGGCTATCGCTCCTGTAGTTCTCCGCCCTCGGGATCTCGACTTGTTCGACAGCCGTCCGTTCCCCGGTGGTGATGTTCCACGCGACGTACACCTTACCGTACGTACCCCTGCTGATGAACTCTCCCTGAACCCATTTGAAGGTCGCTATCATAAGTGTTAGTGTGAATGATCTAAACTGTTCTTGGTGAAGCATACGCTCGGACCACGAAGGAGACTCCCCCGGAAAATCGTCCGCGAATAACTGAGCAAGGGAATAACCGGGATCACTGCGGAGCTTGGGTAGATTGCCCGCTGAAGTTATTCCAAAAGCAGGATCCAGCCCCGTGTGAGTAGACATTTTGTACTTCTGCCCGCCCGGGGTGGCGAACAGTTTTTCCACTGCAGGAGTAGGTGACGTTTCATCAGGGCTAGTCCAAATCACAGGCCCACCCAAACTGCGTTCGGGGAAAAGGTTTGCATGACGCTCCTCAGCTGGTAACCGGAGACCTTTGGTCAGCGCATTGGCCTGAATTTTCGGGTGCGACTTGAGCGGGATCAGTGGTTTTGTTGATGGTGGTCCCGTTGGTAGTGGGTTTGTTGGTGATTTTGGTAGCTTCCTTATGACAGGAAGATAATACCCAGGCAAGGCCCCCCCCTCCCCCCGAGATTGAAACACATCGGGATCCATGACCGAGCGTGGTAGACTCTCAGACGTTCCATCCAATTGGGGATGCGTCCGCCATGTTCCAGATGCACTCCTGGTATTGTCGTTATCCACCTGTTGTATTCCACCAACACTACTGCTGCCACCTGAATCATCGCCAGATGGAGGTGGCTTCAATAGGCCAGTAGTAATTGAGCGAAGTGCAGAATCAAGGGGTGGCTCCTGCTCACAATTCTCTTGGAAGTATAGAAGGTAGACGTAGTATCATTCATGGGCCGGTGCTTATGGGCTATGCCATAGTAACGAAGATCGGCAGCTTTAGCGGGGTTGTGGTTCGTCAGCGTGCTGGCCGTAGCCTCAGAACGATGTGGTACATGGTAGTCATGTGGTAGCTCTCGGTTAAAGTTAGCGAAGTCAAGGAACCCCTAGAACGTGTCATGGGTTATCAATGGAACACGACCGGCATGACATTGCACTCACGGGTTGTCTGGCCTTCTTTCTTTTTTTGCCCGTAAACACCCTAAGTGAACTTTGGCCCATATCCATATCACGAAGGTGACTTTGTGATAAAACTGGGGATTTGTCACCGCCTTGTGAAATTGTTTGATCTGATGCAGAGGATGTTTGCGGGTGAATCGGTGTTTAGGACGAAATGAAGTAACGTACAAGAATAATAGCTCAGCGTGAAAACAGACTCATCATCGTTTCCTGCCTGGAAATTATGATCTGCACTTGGGGATAGTGGCTGCCAAGCTGTCGAACACCCTTCCAAACATTTGAGCACAGCTTCGACAGTGGGCCGGAGTTCCAGTTTGGGTGACCAGCACTCTTCCAGCATCCCCCACAAGTCGTCTGTGAACCATGCTGCTTCTGGCCCTGATGGTCTCTCCGGACGTTCACCGTCAACAACTTTCCTCATAACAATCAAGCTAATATAGCGTGGGAAGGGAGGCTGGTCAGTAAGCACTTCAAGTATCACCATCCCCAATGCGTAGCAATCCGATTCTTTCGTTGGCCGACTATCTTTGAAACCAAACCGGTCTGGATCAAGAAGTTCTGGGCTCATCCATCTCGTTGTTCCAGGGTTCTTCAATGAACTTGAAGTTGTGGAGTGTGTAGAGTCTGAGACGGTGGTGAGAAGTCCGAAGTCTGCCAGGCGTGCATGACCACTTTTATCGATCAGAATGTTCGCCTTGATGAAAAGCGTGTGAGAAGGCAGGATAATGACTAACGCTCGAAGTCATACCCCTTTCAAATCCCCGTGTATCATTACCTGACAATGCATATATCTCAATCCCCGGGCGACGTCTTTGAGCTATCAGGAGTGATTTCGTCAGTGACAGATGGGCTCAGCATAGGAATAAATCCCTACAAGCTCGAACCGATTCACATCCCTATGCGCCTTGATGAACTCATTAATGTTCCCATTGACCATCAATTCTGATACCATTGTGAGCTGGTTATTGCTCATCGTCGCTCCCAACAGTTGCAATACGTTCTGATGGTGAAGGGCTTTCCACGCAATAACCTCCCTGCAGAACCTCTGCAACGCATAGTCAACGTCAGCTGGCCAACACACAAAGACTGGGAACCCACCCTTGTGATTTTAACAAGGTTGCTTGTCTTATATATCCTAACCACCTTGACTGCAACCTCGCGCCCTTGGTGTTCACCTCTCCATACATCAGCAAACCCGCCGTGATACAGTGGGGAATCCATTCGGTTGTAACAAAGTGGGATCTGTACCGATCTCGGGAGTATAGCCCGTCGGCTGCATATCTTATACAAAGTGGTCAAACACTTCCCCCGGAGCCGTGGTGCCAGACTTTCCAATGCCTACGACGGGAAGATTTTAGTTCGAGTCTGTGGACCCACCCCCCTGGGACGAGAGCGGGAAATTACCTCATCTATCACGTCAACGAATGACTGAGCATCGTTCCCCCGTAGGCGCTTTGCCGCCTCGGTTTCTTCGCGGTTGGAAAACAGATATGTGATCAGAGAGATGCGCTTATCTCTGGCACGAGGACGATCAATCAAGCGTTTCCACGCTGGAATGCCCCTACACATGGGGAATCGGTCAGGCAGACAAACGGATAGCTCCGGAATTTAAACCTACAAACTGCATGAAATTCGCAGGGGGTGCGGGCGTAGGCGAGCTTCTTGGTTCCAGCACCTTTGCGTCAACGCCCATAACCCGTCCGTCAAGGCTCGATGGGTTGGTCGTGGCGGGCGTTCACCGCCCATTATCGCCAACATAGCCGCGTGAGGTGATTTGTCCCTGAACGGGATGGCGCCAGTGAAAGCCTTCATTGAAGCGGATGAAAATCAGCCGGATGTCAACCCGGGTAGGATCCTGCAACGGACCTCAATTGTGACCATCGCAAATGAGAAAACGTCCGCCTCCTTGCTGTATGTCCCCCGGCCGTCCAAGATCTCTGGTGCGATCCATCGTCCACTGTGCTCATGCTCGCCCTCGGAAGCGTTCCGTATTGAGTCCAAGTCTTGAGTGACCATGGCGAGACCAAAGTCTGTGATTCGTGCATGGCCAGCGGCATCCACAACGACATTTGACTGCCCGGGTGTAAATATAGTGAAACAGGATCGTGAATAATCACGTACTCCCTTAAGGTCTCCATGAACCACACTGCACGAGTGGAGGTAGAGGAGGCCCTCAGCGACATCAGATAACTGGTGATGAGGTAAGCTTTTCATACAACGTAGGGAATGTGCACCTACGAGACTCGGGATATTTGCACTTGGACGGTTTGTAATGTATTCCATCAGGTTCCCGCCCGACATCCAAGCCAAAATGAGCCGGAGGGGATCGATTGTGATACCCAGAAGCGGAACGATATTTAGGTGTGCCGAGTGTTTCCACATCACGGCCACACGGCAGAAGGTCCACAAAGTTCGTTGGAATCTGAGGACGGGGGGACGTGGCGTTAAGAACACACCTCCTTGGCCTTCTGTGGGTCTCCGGCGGAGTGCGTGCTTAGCCGTTTGATATACACCCTTGAACCACCGGGGGTCCCCTCATACACTAATCCGGGGGTAGACGGAAGGCTGATATCCAGAAGAGAATGTAAAAATGTGCAAGATCTGGGCAGCAACTCCTTGATGCCGCATACATTCCCGAGTTCGTGTAGGGTTTCTTGAAACTCGAGGTCTGCGGGATCGGAGATTCCGACGAGGACCTACGCTGCCTCTGAGCGCAGAGTTTGAGAAAGACGGTTTGGAGACCCACGCTGTCAAGATACTCGACGAGCCAGGCCGAATCCTCGTTCCGCAGGTTTGGGATAATGTCTCGATACTCGTTCCCACGAAGGAAGTCGATGAGCTGGCTGTGAAACTGTGGTGAAGTTCTGTCGAGGTCGTGGAGTCGTTGTAAAGGATTGCGCGGGATCATGGGGGTGTCTGGTCGGGGCAGTAACTTGCACTCGGGGGGATATGTTATCCGTAGATCTCGGAGGCGTAGCGTGCCGGGCGCTCTGCTTGACCCTCGAGGCTATGAATTTTGAGCGCCGGATGAGACCTGCGGTCATTCAGGTAACGGAAATGGGCGTCATAACTGGGGGGTCATGGCAAGGAGGACCCGAGCAGCAATACGGTCAGCTGAGTCTATGGATGGCGCGGTCGTGGTCACCTTCACCTTACATAATCCCTCCGGTATGAAGTGTACGTTCGGATCACCGGTCCCGGTCAGCGCGTGCGTCGCAGGTGGGTTCACCGGTCCAAAGAGCAAAGTAAAAACGGACACTTCGTATATCGCCAAAGCTCGACATTCGTGAAGTTTTGTCCTCGTTGGTCAATGAAAATTTTCGCCAAGTGCATATATTTGACTCCATTCAACGCAAAAGGCGTAACGTCGTCGACATGGACCACCGGAAGGCCTCAATATTCAGCCGCCGAGATACAACGGAGGAGGGTTGCAATTGAATGCATTCGCAAATCCAAACGAGGATTACAGTTACGAGTAATATAGGGCAACATAACCTAAAGACGTTGATAAAAACTCTATCTCACGGAAGAAAATAGCTGATAGACATTCAAAAGATATCCTCCGACTGTTCTGTATCTGAAATGAAGGAAATGTTGACCATACGAATACGGCGGAGGCGCACTATTCACCTGGAGTCTTAAACGCTGTCTCATTGATATGGAGGGTCGTGGGGACGATCTGAGAGATCCCACTCAATAATCTGGGGGGACTTGATCGTAATCCTAATTTTCACACAACGTCATCAGCTTAACCTTAAAGCTTAATCCACCAGCGCTAAGCGTGAAAGGGCCACAACCAACGCTCGTGCTGACGTTGCTGGGCGAGGTGCTGGATGTTTTCGGATGTTGGGGTTTCACCCCCGACCTCGAGCATGACGGTCGCGGCAAGGAACACTACAGGTTAAAATGTGAGTGAAACGCTAAGGGGGAGGTGTGAGAAAGAGACAGAGATTATACTTCTTCAAGTCCTGTTCCCGAGCCAGCTTGGCGGATTCGGATACGGCCGCTTGCCTAGCAGTTCCGTGAGCTTGACCGGGCCAGGGCTGATACGGTGTACAAGGGATCACGTTAACCTTATCGAAGGGAAACGAAATACTCCAGCGACCACCCACTCCCCGCCGGCAACAACCATTGAGTGGTGAAGAGTCCGTCACGAAGCCAGGGCCTGGTAATATCCACACGCAGAAGCCAGGGCCTGGTAATATCCACACGCATACACCCGAGGTCTATGCATCTGCCATTCACTCCGAGGGATTGAAACGCGGTTCGCTCGCTCCGACGTTCCAAAGACCCCAGGTTACCGACTCCCCATGGGCCAGGGTGTGGATAGGGTCTCGGTTTGTTCGTCCGGCGTACCATTCCTCAACTGTTCCTGACTCCAGCCGCGCCTGTTTCCTTGGCATGCAGGGTGGTAAGATGGAGGTCCGATGTGTCGAGTCTACTGCGGCGTAGGGTTGGGTTTGGGTACCGGAAATCTGCAAGTCGGCGACCTTGCATCGCGTCGGATGGTACCGGTACCTTCGTGATGTTGCAAGCGGACTCCGAGTCGATGAGGGGGTAACTGTAGCTTATCCAAATTCGATAGAAGATTTTCGCCCTGTGGAAATGAACCGGTTCCGTTTGCTGCGGTGCGGTCTGGGCAGCGGGGGGGTAGGGGAAACTGTGCCAATGTTGTGTTTGTGAACGTCCGGTGAAGGTTTTTTGATCGAGCATCGAGCAACTCTCAGCACCTTACGGCTTCGGCATGTTCCTTTCACTCGAGAAAAGGAAAGGAAAAACAAAAACATGCGTGTCAAGAAGGTAGTCAACAAGTTACGGTAAAACACCGATACTGGTACCACAGAACGAGATAACTTCAAGTGTCCATCTGCTGAAGTTCGATATTGGGACGACTGAGAAATCCATCCAATAACCTGCGGAAAATTGACAATGACCCCGCGCACACCACACCTCAGGCCTCAGTGGTCCGGTCACGACCACCAGGGGGGCAGTAAAAAGCGCTTGCCTGCAATCGGTAGTGGTAGCCTCGCGGGTCGAACTGGCAGGCATAGAATTCGAAGTGTTTGGTAACCCTCCACCAACCGAGAACATGAGGCCCTCCGCCCGACGAATCGTTCACCACGTTCAGCAAGACAGTAACCAAACGCTGAAATTCCACGCGTCTTGGAATGACTTACAGGGTGTCAATAAACGCGTTGAATATTGACAGCGTCGAATGTTTAGAACTTTAGTCGAGCAGCCAGCTGTCGGTTAGTATCTCCGAATACCCCTAGGGCTAGAAATCAAAGTCTCGGAGTAACTCGCACAACACTGCGCGGTAGGTGCTTGGGAGTCCTGACGACGGTATATCGTGATTTCGGCCCGTTCGAGTTCCCAATGGTAGATGTATAAGACAGTTGTGGCCTTGGTTAGAGCGGGGCCGATCCCGACTGTTGCAGATAATTTGGAGAGCGACCCTCCTTCTGTAGAGCCAGATGAATGTGATGTACAGTGCGCGCATGAGAATTCTGGCGTGGGTTTTTCCAGAACGCAAAAATCCCCGTGGCACTCCGATCGACCAGCTGGGCGTCAATGGCTCGACTTCAGATTACCACACCAAGAAGTCTCGCGAGGTGAACGCACTTCCGGGTCTGTTGCGCACATGGGGTTGAACGCCAGTGCCACGGGGTCCATAATCTGTGCGCGATAGATATGTGTTAAAAGCCACTGAATTCACCTCACAAGATAGAGTCGGATGGTGAACCGATGTTCCACCTCCAAGTCACCGGCCGCTGCCGTTCAGTCCACGAGCGGTGGTACTTCAAGTTACGTAACGGTACACTTGCATGGATGGAAGATTTAGACATTTGTACGGTAATGGTCGTATTCCTGAGGCTACAAGATCAGAAAAATCCACAAAATCGTTTCCAATACGTAGGTACTGAGGCATCCGCATCATCGGTCCTTGAGATTGGTGCCGCTGGAAGGAAAATCCTCCTCGGCGTTACCCACTGGAGAACCTCTGGCCTTGTACCCCGCTGGAAGCTGACCTCAGACACTGTTGCTGGTAGAATCACCTCAGAAGTTGTTCTGAGCCGAAGGGTTTCGGGCTTCGTTCGGGATGGAGCGAACTCGGACATCGTTCGGGATCGGTTACCCTCAGTCTTCAGTACAGGTCGGATGGCCTCGACCCTAGCCCGTTGTCGCGGTGTGAGTCCTGCTGGGTCCCTAGGTCGATCACAAAAGTTGAGAACGGACTCGAAGACGAGACCCGAACTGCTAGAGTAACCCGTACGCACTCGATAATACTATTACTATCACCGTCGTTCCCAACAAACCCCTGCCACCTCCTCACAACCTCTTTCACAGTAGGTCGTTTCTTGGGATTCTGCTGCCAGCAGCTCTCAAGGAGCTTCCACATTTCACCGGTAAGCCCTACCGCCTGAGCGTTTCCCGGCATCTCCGGCCGGCCTCCTCGCGAGATGCGAAGCACTGCTGCTTCGTTCTTCTGTTCTTCGAAAGGCACCTTACCGGTGAATACTTCTACCGCAAGCATCCCAAAAGCGAACACATCAGCAGCCTTCGATTCCATCACCGGCGTGTTACTTCCTTTACGAGCGGGGGTTATGATTTCTGGGGCCAGCCACCTCGAAATCCCAACGGCGCCCGAGGTTTCCGCGACCGTAAAACGGGGGTCGGAGTTTATAGGTGCCAGCCCGTATTCTGTCAAACGGGCGCGCCCCCTCTTGTCGATGACAACGTTCGCCTGTCGCGTGGGATCAGCACGATAAAACAACGGAGGACCATATGGGAAGAAATATCAACGCTGCAATCGCAGCGGTTGAAATACAAGCAAAGGGATGGACCTACCCCCTTCAAGTCTCCATGCGGTATATCAAGTGAATGAAGGTATTCCAGGCCCTTCGCGACGCCAAGTAGCTACCGTACGTAAGGAAAGCGGGTTAATGGTCGTTTGTAGTTGTCAAAGTGACAAGAGACTTCCGCACCAGGGACGCTCGGGACGCGCGGGGATTAAACACCAAGTACTGGCGAATGTTGCCGTTGTGCCCCCAGTCGTAAACGAGGGCAAGTTGAAAAAGTGTCGTAGTGACTCCATGGAACGATAGGATGTTCTCATGGGATAACCTCCGCCAGATCGGGATTCGTTTCCACAGAATCTAAAGATTTCGTTCGTGGGCAGACCTCCGATGTTGACCGTATGCTCACCTTTTTCGCCTCTTTCAAATCCTGGGCCGGATATATCCGAAAAGCCTTGATAGCCACTTGCATGGCATAGTATTCTCCTCGCCAGATGTCCGTAAACCCTCCAGACGCCACTGCGATGTTGCCACGTTTCTCCAGCCCCGCGGAGAGCAGAGCTAAAGTTGGAAGTCGCTCAGTTGCGCTGCACACCTCCCCCAATGTAATTACGAATTTTGCATCCGGCGAGTGGATGGTTGGATATGCCTTTGCAGAAATGATGGAGGGTGGATATTGAGAGAGAAGAATTACTTAACCATCTTCGACGTACCTGGTCGGCCTTGTCTATAAATTTCGCCTGATCCTCTGGCATCAGTGTCCGGAGGTTTCGCAGTAGGTCCTTGCTATTGAGCAAAAGGGCGGCCTGTTGCCTCGACTGCTCGGGTGTCAAAGTATTGTTTGCAAACTCCCGGAACGGTGCTTCTCCACGGGTTGAACTTTGAAGTGTAGTGGCAGCGTTATTCTTCTTGGCCACGGTACGAAACTTGTGGGTAGCGGTGATTTTAGAGGGACGAACCCAGATGCCGGGTTCACCCCCATCCCTGTCGTTGGTATCGCACCGTGACCGTTCGGAAATGGGCGGTTGAACATGAGCCGGGCGATCAGAACCAGTGGCAGATGGTCGCGAGTTCATTCCCTGTCCCTTGAAGTCCCTGGTACAACCAAGCTCGTCCTCGTCTTCTGGGGTGGTGATTGATACCACTGTTTCATCTTGGAACGAGGTATCGTCAGTATGAAGTTGGAGACTCGAGTCTGACTTGGGAAATCGGTGCAGAGGTGCCATGACCACTATTGCTACTTTGCTTTTCCCTTCACCATCAAATCAGGGGGGAACTGACCTTCGTCGGTATGAATCGTCGTAAGGGCTTCTACATCACAGATAAATTGCGATACAACCGAGAATCGGTCACTGCCTTGCATGATCGTCTGCTCTGCTGTAAAAATAGAATTGAGGATGACTTGTAGACTCCAGAGGATACGAGGAGACACACAAGTGTCGCTTGTTGTGGAACCCGACTCATCATTAGTACCCGCCTCCGAGTCATGACATATTCTGGGAAGTGGCCACGAAGCCCGTTCCAAACACTCAAGCACGGTCTTGATGCTAGGGCGGCTTCCACGCTGGGCTTCCCAGCACAACTCCAGCACTCCCCATAAATCGTCCGTGAACCATAGCCCCTTTTTCCCTTCTGGTCTTCCTGGGCGGTGACCTTCGGTGACCTTCCGCATCACAACTAAGTTCCTATAATGTGGGAAGGGAGGCTGGCCAGTGAGCACTTCAAGTATCACCATCCCCAATGCATAACAATCCGATCCCTTTGTTGGTCGACTATTTTCAAAACCAAATTGGTCTGGATCGAGAAGTTCCGGGCTCATCCACCTTGCCGTGCCGGCCTTTGTTGAACTCGAGGCTGTGGAATTCGTTGGATCCGAGGCAATGGTGAGGAGTCCAAAGTCTGCAAGGAGCGCGTGGCAATTTCTATCGATCAGGATATTGGCCTAAAGTTGGATTATGAAGCAGGCCAGCAAATGAGGTTCGAAATCATACCCCTTTTAAATCACCGTGGATCATTGACCGACCGTGCAGATATATCAATCCCCGAGCAACGTCTTTAAGCTGTCGAAAGTCATTGTCAGTGACAGTCCCAGTTAGTAGTAGGCGTAAGATCTTACAAGTTCGAACCGATTGGCATCCCTGTGCACCTTGATGAACTCATTGATGTTTCCATTTGTCATCCACTCCGATGCCATCGCGAAGTGGCGGGGACCCATTGCCACTCCTAAAAGTGGCAGGATGTTTGGATGGCGAAGAGTCTTCCAGGTCACAACCTCCTTGCAGAACCTCTGCAATTGTTAGCATCAGCTGGTTAACTCAGTTTTTCAAAGATTGTGGGAACCCACACTCGTGATCTTTTCAAAGTCGCTCGTCGAGTAAATTCTCAACACCTTGACCGCAACCTGGCGGCCTTGGTGTTCACCCTTCCAAACGTCGGCAAACCCGCCGCGGTATAGCGGGGTATCAAACCGATTATAACAAAGCGGAATTTGCACCGATTCCGGGAGCAAAGTGTGGCGACCACAAATCCTACGTAGAGCGCTCAGGCATTTCCCCCGGAGCCATGGCGTCAGGGTACCCAACAGCTACTCGGTAGAATGAAAAGTTTGAATTTGAATCAGCGGCCGTTTCTTCCAAGATGAGAGAACGTGGGAGGTTACCTTGTCGATCGCATTAACAAATGCCTGAGCATCATCCCCACAGAGATTTTGAACCACCGTAACTTCGTTTTTGTCCGAAAAAATGGCCATAATCAGAGGAATGCATTCCCGCGCGGCTGGTGGACGGCTGATCAATCGTTTCCATGTTGGAATGCCACTGCACAGAACTCGATCAGGCTAGGGGTACACTTTTAGGAACGGCAACTGACAAACTGTGCAAGATCCACAACACTTGCGACGCCTTTGGGCGTAGGTGGACTTCCTGGTCCCAGCAGCGTTGGGCCAATTCCCACAATCCATCCGTAAAAGTCGAGTGGGTCGGTCGCGGTAGACGCTCGCCGGCAATTAACGCCGACATGGCCGCGCGGGGTGATTTGTCACTAAACGGGACGGCACCAGTGAAAACCTTTATCAAACGAATGAAATCTGAGACTGGGACGTCGATCCCGAAAGGCTATCTGCGACGAACCTCGATCATGACCATCCCAAATGAGAAGACATCTGCTTCTTTGCTGTATATCCCCCGATCGTCCAAGATCTCCGGAGCAATCCATCGGGCACTGTGGCTATTCTTGCCTGAAGCGTTCCGTATCGAATCCAGGTCTCGATTGACCGTGGCAAGACCAAAGTTTGTGATCCGTGCGCGACCGGAGGTGTCCACAAGGACGTTTGACTAGCTTAGTGTTGGTGTGATGCGGACAAGATCTGGACCAATCACGTACTGCCTTGAGACCTCCATGGATCGCATTGCAATAATGAAGGTAGTTGAGGCCTTCCGCGACATCAGACAACTAGCGGGGGGTAAGCTCGTCGCACACGTGGTAGAAGGGACACCCACGAGGTTCAACCTGTCCGCGTCTGGGTTGTTCGTGATGTATTCCATCACATCCCCGCCAGACATCCACTCCGAAATGAGCTGGAGAGGATCGATGGTGAAACCCAGGAGTGGGACGATGTTTGGATGTACCAAGTGTTTCCACGCCACAGCCACCTGGCGGAAGGTCCGCGGATTTTTTTTAGCGCCCGGGAACGGTGGAACGTGGTTTCAAGAACGCACCTCCGTGACCTTCTGCAGGTCACTCGTGGTGCACACCCGTACACATTTAATACGCACCCTCGAACCATCTTTGATCTCACATACGCATCCGGAGGCAGATGGGATGCCATTGACCAGAAGGGGGTCCGGGAGCGTACAAGATTTTGGCAACAACCCCTCGATGCCGCATATCCTTCCGAGTTCATGCAGAGATTGCTGAAACGCGAGGCTTGCAGGATCGGAAATACTGACGAGGACCTACGCAAGTGTTGAGCGCGAAGTGGGCAAAAATCGCGCGGAGACTCACGTTATCCAGATACTCGACAAGCCAGGCTAAATCCTCTCTTTGCAGGATTGGGACAACGTCTTGATATTCGTTCCCACGGAGGAACTCGACGAGCTTCTTGTGAAACTGTGGCGAAGCCTTGTCGAGGTCGTGGAGTGGTTGTAGGTGGTTGTGAAGGATCATGAGGGTTTCTGGCTAGGGTAACAAGCAGCGACTCGCACTTGCTTGAGGGAATAGACTGTTCGTGGATAACGGGTAACCGGTGTCGCAGCCTTGCTTGATCCTCGAGGTTCATGATTAAGAAGCGCCAAACAAGATCAGCGGTCACCCAAGATAACGGGATAGTGCATCATGACTAGGGGATATCTGAGGAGAACCCAGACGGGAATCTCTTCTGCCTGGTAGGTCTATGACATGGCTTGGTCGGAGTTACTTTATTCAAAGCTACAAGCTTGGCCGGGCTTCGCCCCGGTACCGTTTCCAGCTAATAGATGGCGATCGGCGCCGGTGGGAGCAGGTGGGGGCGAACGTGGGAATGTGGTGGGAGTGGGAGTCTAAGGTGAGGTAGGACCCCGGAAAATGGGGGGGGAGGTTCGGCGGGTGGATCCGGTGAAACGTTCGGACACGGGAATTTTGGGTTGGGAGAAAATGTTCGGACACGGACAGACCTACTTTGAAAGTTTAAGATTTTGTTCGGACAGAGGGAAAATAAGAAAATTTCGGCCCGTCCTCTACATGTCTGATTTGTATATAC
>Ga0307515_10013023_pt1 | contig 15583 bp, 4 predicted proteins | sample 17_EM_MG_FD_194513 | JGI IMG/M metagenome (GOLD analysis project Ga0307515, IMG submission 194513) | Populus trichocarpa ectomycorrhiza microbial communities from riparian zone in the Pacific Northwest, United States - 17_EM | ecosystem: Host-associated > Plants > Roots > Unclassified | place... | reverse complement strand
ATATCTAAAAATGTAATGTTTAACTTATTATCTTATGTATGATGTAATTTATAATGTTATTATTATTATTAAGTTGAATTATGGTTGGTTGTGTATATTTTTGAGCACAAATAAAAAAAGAAGAAAAAGAGACGATGCATGTTAAGAATTTATTAGTTTTATTATAGTGTTCTATAGAAAAATAGAATTGAGATATTGAAATATGCTTGAGTTTTTGAAGTCCAAATAATGGGACGAATATTGTGATTGATGTTACAGGTTGAGAAATGATTGAGTCGATAACTTGGTATCTAAAGAATACAAAGGAAACTCTGCTGAAATTTCAGGACAATTGTATATATATATATATATATATATATATATATATATATATAAAATTTGTAGCTACGAATATATATCATATATTTTGAGTTTACAATTTGAGATTATTACAGCCTACCTCGTGAAGTCATGAAGAATTAAACTATTTATTCTAGTTATCAAAACAATGATACTAAATATTCATAGCTATAAAAAATTGATGAAAAATATTCTTAATCATTAAACAATGATCAAAATATTATCAACCATCAAACAATAATCCCAAATATTCTATTTGATGCCAAATATTATATTTGATGCCAAATATTCCTAGTCATCAAACAATGGTGTCAAATATTTTCGACCATCAAACAATGATGTCAATTATTTTATTAATCATTTTTCCCCTTTTATTTATCCCCATAACCATTTGTTTGAAACAAGAACTACTAGGATGAAAATCATTAAACTTAAAACTAGTGTAAAGTTTCGTACACTTACCTGCAACATGTGTATGTCCTGTTCCACAAGCATGCTATCCAGCTCTAATACTCTCCTTTGTGTCAACAAGATTTTCAAACCATCATAAACATATCAAATCAATATATGAATCCTATCTCGACTCTTATTTAACACATATTTACAATTTAACAATAAAGTAAGTTCACCGTATTCAACACACATCCATACCTTTTAATGTTCCCATCATTTATCAAAACTTAAATCTAGTATTTACTCAAGGTATATTCATTTATTCCCACAACAATGCACAACCATGCATTTAAACACATCAATTAGTATCCATATATCTAGTTTAGCCAATTTTATCACTTAATATACCCTTTTCATATAGCACTTTAAACCATTTAACCCGACACTTTTAACACATGTTGTATCATCATATAACATTAATCGTTAGCATACACTCACTCGGCACAACGATTCCTATCCTTTTTTTATCTTGTATTTTTTTATAATTAAAACTAACATATAAATCCCAAGACATTTATTTCCTTTTTCTTCATTCTAGAATTGTTTTAACATGTTTTGAATTCAAGTTTAAAAAATAATTCAAAACAACGATCCACACAAAAACTCATTCTTGCTATCATTCTCCTGATATGGCTGAAACTACACCAATAGAATTATTTGTTCCTTTCAACTTCTTGCTTTCAAATTCTATCTTAAACCCATTCTCTTTTACATATAAACAACCATTATACAAGAATCCCTATGCAATTTTATATTCCTTACCCTACCACATGTTTTGGACGGATGGCCTATGTGGATAACCATGGGTTGTTCTTCAATTCCCATCAGGAAAACCCATCATAAGGTAGTTAAAACACATATTAAGACAAATTAAAACACATAGCAAATCCAATTAATAAGTCCAGCCCTTCCAAACACTATTGGTCGAAACTTTCATAGAGAAATCCATGGGTCTCTTTTCAAATTTCCTTGTAATCTAACTAAACCCATTCATTAAACACCCTAATTAACACATTACATGATAAATTTATCAACAATCATGCATTATTCCATCAAACCCTAAGCTTGAACATATTTCCATAATCAACAAATGCTTAAAAACCAATTAAAACCAAACTAGACTTGAAAAGATGTTATCTTACCTCTCAAACACAACACTTTAAAGTAACTTTTTTTATCTTTTCTTTGTATCCTTTTCCTTGACAAATTTGAACTTTCTCTCTCTAACTCTCTTTCTATCCCTTGTTTTTCTTACTCAAAATCCATTGACCTTTTTATTTTTCTTTCAACAATTCACTTAACACATTTAAATTTACCACCTGAGAACTCTGTCTTATCCTATTTTTTAATGTCGAATTCAAATATTTAAATATCTGAATTTTATTCCACCTTTTTTTTCATTATCGAGTTTATTTTTTTTATCCAATAACATTGTAAATTTTTTGTTTGGGAGTTTACATTCTCTCTTCTAAAAAAAATTTCATCCATAAAATCAATTTCATACCTACGTTTGTAAACAATTCTGGATATTTCTTTCTTATCTCCGACTCTCTCTTTTAAGTCTCTTTCTCTACTTAACAGTTCCTCCACAATATCTTAATTATTGGAATCTTTTTATTTATGAGTTTCTTCTCACTTTGATCAAGAATCATCACTGGTCTCTCTTTCAAAGTCAAGTCCTATTTGATTTCTAAAAAGGTTTGTGGTAGAATTCGTGAGGGGTCCACTTCAGCCTTCCGCAATAAAAAAAAGATGGAACACATCATGTATTTTTGCTAAGTGCGGGGGTAACTCTATCTTATAAGCAACTAGTCCTAACCTTTTAATAATCTTAAAGGGCCCTATGTATCTTGACGCCAACTTCCCTTTCATTCTGAATCCCATGATGTTCTTCTAGAGTATAACCTTTAGAAACATTTGGTCTTCCACTTCAAATTCAAGAGGCTTTCTTCGATTATCTTCATAGCTCTTCTTCATATCCTAAGCTGCCTTCATTCTCTTCTTGATAACATTCACCTTATCAGTGGTGACTTGTACAAATTTTAGTCCAATAAATTTCCTATCACCCACTTCCTCCTAACACACATGAGTACGTCATCGTTTTTCATACAAAGCTTCATAGGGAGTCATTCATAGTATAAGGTGATAACTATTGTTATAAGTAAACTCCACTAGTAGTAGACGGATCCTTCTAACTACCTCCAAACTAAAGTATACATGACCTTAATAATCCTCTAAGGTTTGTGTTGTCTTTTCCGATTAGCCATCCATTTGAGGGTGAAAAGTAGTATTTAAATTCAATCTGGTTCCCAGAGCACGTTGTATACTTGATCATAATCAAGATATGAACATTGGGTCTCAATCAGACATAATCAATATCGGTACCCCATGCAACATTATCACTTCATTTACATATAACCTTGCTAATTTATCAACTGAATCTATCATCTTCATTGGTAGGAACAAAGCAGACTTAGTTAACCAGTTCACAATAACTCATATAACATCATTATCAATCGAATATGTGATTTTTTCAATTTCTTTTTTATGGTTTTATCTTAATCTCATGACTTAGGTCATGACTTTTGCTTGCGTTTTTAGAATATAAGTTTTTTTTAAATGTTTTGTTTGTGTTTGATTTTTCATGAAATTATTCTAATTCATCTATAATTGTTTTTTGTTTTATATAAATAAACTTTTTTTTTAAATTCTTTTTTAAATAATATTTATTATATATTCAACCTCGTGTGATATTTTTTTAAGGTATGAGTTTATTCGGTTAGTTTTATTTGTGTTTATCTTTTAGGTTACATGTTGTTTACGATGTGGATTTATCTTTTATTGATTTAAATAAACAAGTTTAGTGAACGCAATCAGGCGAATGTCTCATTTTGTGTGATTGAATACCTTGATATATATTCATTTCTCAATTTTTTTTGATTTCTTATTTGATTATTGCTAACGACTTTTTTTCCGGTTTATTTACATAGATATTTATCGATTTATTTAATTAGATATTTACATATGCTTTTCAATTTATACTTTAAATTTTTTATGTAAAACATACATCGAAGTCCTGTATTCCCCAGCAATTTTTTAGAAAAAAAATTTATAACATGCAAGGAAGAGGGGTTGGATAGCTAATATAACATATTTTTAATCTAAGAATTTTAGATGGGCCAGCTGCAGGGAGTGCAATTGCACCGATCCGGGAAAATAAACGAGGCTGCTTTAGGCTGTAAAAAATGTTAGACGGACCCAGCTTCAGGGAGTGGGCACCCTATAGCTGCCTTTTCAGCCATTTATCTCATCAAGGGCTAGATTGTGGGCCTTCAGGCAGAGTCTCTCTTTAAAAAACCAGGGGCTTCATTATCTAACCCAACTCAAATAGGAACCATGATGGTGGGTATCTTTGTCTTGTTATTGCAAAATTGACAATCAATTCCATGCTGGAAAGAACGATTATGATTTACATGAAGCTATATAAAGCCAATTAATAAGCCAGGGCGGATTGATTCCTTGTTCTAGGAAAACTGCAATATACATTGTCCTACATGGATGATGCCAAGGTTCCTTTCCCAATCACTTTCTGAAGCACCAAAACATGGATTGAAAAACATACATGACCCTTCAAATTTATGTCCACAGCCATGCACATAGCCCGGAACACGACTCAGAATCCTGTCGGATGAGATGATTCTGTTCTCTTTCCAGTATTGTTTAAATGGCTTGAAGAGTTACGATTTCACTTCATGTGTGCTATAGCACTCAGCCTAGAGCGTGTACATTGTTTCCGGTATTGTTCGCAATCGATCAGTTTGATAGACTTGGAAGCAAGTTATAAAATATTGATGTCGGAGAAAGGAAATCAGACCTAAGATATATATATGCCATAAAGTATTTCAAATGGGCGCCACCTTTAGACTTGTTATTTAACTCGTGTCGCCATTTTTACCATATCTAGCAAGCAATGGTGGGGGGCAGGGGAGAGAGAGAAAGGAAGGTGGAGTACTCCCGTGTGAGGATGGATGGAAGGGAAAGGATGAGCACCGCATGAAAAGAAAGAGAAGGGTCCATATGAAGATTCATGGTGGGGCATGAGCGAAGAAATACCATCATTCAAATACATTATTATATTAAGATAAACAAGGCTGAGAAACCATGGGAACGCATCTAAGCAAAGAGCTCAAGGTAGAGTCTTTCCATCCATGATTAATAACTTAACCAACCATGCTTTTGAAGGCAAAGTCCCAAAGATTTTCTTGCTAACGGGCACTTAAATTCTAAATTGGTAGGCCCTGTGCCTCTCCATTGCTCCTCCTCAAAGCTAAGTATAATCATTCCCCCCTTTTCAATATCGCTCTAAAGAGTCTCTTTTAAAAATGATTTGTATATTACTTTGAAAGTTTTAGCTTGCGATCCATCCAAGCAAAAGTCACAATCTTATTTTCACATCAAATATGGTGGATGATTTGCATCAATCAACAGAATATGCCCTCGCTTTCATTCCCTGCGAAATCTCTCTCTCTCTCTCTCTCTCTCTATATATATATATATATATATTTTTTTTTTTATTTATCCATCTACGTATAACAACGTTTAAAACACCATACCAAACTATACAAAGATACATACCAATTCTTGTTTATGTTTCTAACTAACCCGTGAACTTCGATGTCACTAGATAAAGACCTTGTGTATATCTAACACGCGTGTATTGGAATAAAATATCGAGTATAATTTCAACTGTTTTATGGCATGTACGCACATACGTACGGACAATACCGTACGTATTCAGTAGCAATCAGAGAAGAAGATCACACACGCACGCACACACATATATATGATAATGTAATTTCGATGGTTTATCCCAACAAAAGGGTGGATTTAAGAGGATCATGCGGCCTTCGTATGTTTTTGGGCCCTTAATTTCCTCGATTGTGAATTTAATGATTTACCGTATCAATTACAAAACTTTATATATATATATTATTTTGAATTCAAAACTTAGAAATGGATATTAATATTAATAAAGTTATAACAAATTAATTAGTGATATTCATTTGAAATGGAGTTTGGTGAATTACAAAAGTAAAAGAAAAAAGAGAGAAAAATAAAATAAAATGAAGTCAAGCCAGAAGCGTGTGTGTGAGATAATGAGTTATGCGCACATTTTTTTCGTGAGAAAATTTTAAATGAGCTTGGATCAAAACAGTTTTAATTAATTGATTTGTGTTAAAAAATTATTTTAAGGGCATGTTTGGAAAGAAGATTGCGGTTATTTTTTAAAGTGTTTTTTTTATTCTGAAATGCATCAAAATATTTTTTTTTAAAAAAATCATTTTTGAGATCAACGTATCAACAAAACGATCCAAAACATATAAAAAATTAATTTTTTAAAAAATACGGGTTGACCCGCGTTTCCAAACATACTCATTTCCTTTGTTAGCTAATGATTTTGTAACTCAACTGATATTAATTAATACCCCTTCTTCCTTCAAAAGGTTCCGAATTTAAACCATTACTAGATGGTACCATTGACATAGCCATAAACCATGTACGTACATTAATTTCCTCTCTCCATTTCCTTTTCACAAATCAAACTTTCGTCCCTATATCTTAACGAAAAGAATTACACAAAACTCATCTATGGATTATAATTAAGTAGAAACTATCAGTTAATTTTTAATATAAGAGAAGAATACAGTAGTATTGTAAACGCATATTCTTGCATAATATAAGAATTTAATTGAGAATTGAAAAGTCATTTTGTGTGTTTAATGAAATAAAATAAAAGTTATATGAACTAGCAAATCATTAGAAGAGTTATCTTTAATAGACACCTCTTTCCCTTATTGATGCATGCAATTCAAAAAGAAGGAAAACAATTCAGAAAAAAAAAGAATTTTGAGGATTAAATTAAAAAAAATCAAGTCCAAGAACAAAAAACAAAATTCATGAGCAACGAACAGTGCTAAGAATGATGAATTACGAGAGGATGAATAACAGGAGAAGCTACAGGTTTTGTTTTAGGTTTTTTATTAATTAATTTCTAAGATTCAAATTAAAAAAAAGAAGAAAGAATTATGATTAGATTTTAAGAAATGTAGAATCTGCTCACGAGCGCAGGTACTGTCAAGGAGTAGTTGTAAATCAACAACCACTTGGAGTTAGTGATGTTAACAATATTAATTACGTATAGACGTTGTTCCCACACAATTAGCATATAATTTCTTGTTAATTAAGGGAGAGGACAAACTTTAGTCAAACTGATTTAAGTGTATTAATTAGACTTACTGCATTACGATAAAATCACAAGTCCTTCTCAATGTTTTTTATTTTATCTTCTTCTTTTTTTTAAAAAAAAAAACAAATTGTAAGCATGAGCTGGAACTCATATTAATGCTATTATTTTCGTAGGAATATTATGATATCAATTCATGAGTTACGTGATGCAACCGTCACCAATATTTATCAAAATGATTGAAGAATATTAGAGATGAGGTCTTTTCTTGAATAGTTAATATGAATAAATTACAAGTAAGTGTTAAGGGAAATCAAGATTAATTAAGAGATCTCATTTTCATGAGGTCTGTAGATGTCCCCTAACTAATCAAGAACGGGCCTTCCTTTGTGGTTACCATCATTCCTACTGTTTCAAAATTAAAATGGTTTAATTTGGATATATATATATATATATGTGTGTGTGTGTGTGTGTGTGTGTAAGTCCCTCTCCCTCTACTATTTGTTTTGTTCTGTAAAGGATTCTCACTAGCTCGTCATTTTGTTAGTTAATTTGTATGCCTACACGACACCTTTTGATAGAAAAAAATATTTTATTTTTGAAATATGTAATTAAAAAATAAAAAAACATGTAAAATATTAATTAATTAATTAGGTTCATTTAGTTATTTTTCTTAATTAATTTATTTTCTTTTAATTATTTAATCTTCATCTCAAACGTCAAGAAATAAAAAAAAAACAAAAGAGTTATTATGAATCCTATAAAATAATATTTAATTAGCTTTGTCAAAACTTGATTTTAACCTTGTTTGTTCTTGGTTTAATTTTTAGACGGGTTAAAATTAAAAATAAAAAAGACAAGGATTGATGTTTGCTTAAGAACTTGATTTATCAACATGTGAAAGATTAGGGACCATAGTGCATGTTTCTTTTCTTGATAAAGCCAGCTCTTAGATATAGCTAATCCTTTAAAGTTTTGATTTCAAGTTTTAAATTAAAAGGATAAGTTTTGTTTTATAAAAAAAAATTTGAGCTCAAAGTATTTCAGGATCCTTGTATTATAAATACAGATCCTGGTGCATTGAAAAAAGAAATCCTATGGAGATATAAAAAGAAAAGGCTTCTTAATCCTCAAATTTAAAAAACTACCAAAACTTCAAAAAACTAAATTTATTACAAAATCATCATTGAAAAAATAGAATAGATACAAAACTCGTAGCTGTGAAATGTATTCTAGAATCCTTTTATTTTTATAAAAGAGATAAGCTTCGATATTTCATAATTAAGTCCTCTTAATTATAAAATATAATACTACATGGTATCCTTTTCTTTGTTACAATAGTTATACAAGATAGAAAGAGTGAAATTCCTGAATATTAGTTACATATATTTATCATCATCATATTCCTAAAAAAGAAAGAAAAAAATTCACAGTACCCCCATAACGCTGGAATCAGGTTCTCCAAAGGTTGATGTCTCTCCTTATTCCCCTAGTGCGTCACACTATATATAATTGAGATTTACATGATGCATGGGACCGTGGCAAGGGAATATTACAGAAGCTTTCCTTGAGAAAGAAAGAAAGAAAGAAAGAAATGGCTAGGTCTGTGAAACAACCGGCAATGCCTTTAGGGTACGTGAGTTTTGGTTACGTAATACAATTCTAAACTCTACGTAGAAAATAGTAAAACACAGACACAAACCGTGAGAGAATGAAAATAAGAGCTGATGAAATGTCGTTTTAGGGTTAGATGAATATCCGGGTCCCTTTGCATGGACCCCATCTTGTTTCGATCCATGTCGGCTCATTTTGTACTTGTGTTACTTTTAAATGGGGAGAGAGAGGATCAATCGTTCTTGCCTCGCATCTCCCCACCCCCCACCGAAAAAAAAAAAAAAAAACAGCTAAAGAAATTAACCACACTCAAAGAAACACTAGAGGAAGGAGAGATCAATAGCAGATATCTCATAATATGGGTCACCATTCTTGCTGCAACCAACAAAAGGTTAAGAGAGGACTTTGGTCACCTGAAGAAGATGAAAAGCTCATCAGATATATCACTACACACGGCTATGGATGTTGGAGTGAGGTTCCTGAGAAAGCTGGTACGTACTTGTCTCTCTAGCTATCTCTCTTTCGAAACTTTGTTTCTTGTTTTATCTATTTATTTCCCCCGGTAATTAAGCTCTGTTCTTGTTTAATACAAGTATAATTGGTTAATTATGCTTGCTCTTCTTTGATTTTGTTGAACATTTTAGGGCTTCAAAGATGCGGCAAGAGCTGTCGTTTGAGATGGATTAATTACTTGAGGCCTGATATAAGAAGAGGGAGGTTTACTCCAGAGGAGGAGAAGTTGATAATTAGCCTTCATGGTGTTGTTGGAAACAGGTTTTGCTATAAACTATATACATTTGACATTTTCAATTACAAGTTTGATACATAGAGATTAATAATAATCTTCAAATTGGACCTCGTAGAATTCACCAATATTTAAGTCTTGCAATGAAGCGAGTTCTTATTTCTTACAGTTTTTCAAAAAAGAATATGATGAGTGCTCTAAAATAATCTTGAGACTTCATTCCTCCTCTTGTTTTTGGTGCTTATGGGGGGAATTTATTCTTTGTTGAATTTTTAATGAAAACTTGAAAACTAAGTTTTGACATGCGTTTCTACATTTTTTTTTATAAAAATAAGCTAGCTATAAGCAACCTCATAATTAATTAACGTTTAAATCGTTCTTTAAGCACCCATCAACTGCATTATGGGAGACGTTGAGAAAGCAATATCAGAGGTTGCAATGTATGTTTTCAGTTGAAATTAATACCTGCCTACGCTATGCATAGCACTATCTCGACAACATTAATTTTCCCTTTCTCTTTCTGTAAGATAATTAATTAAATAATGTTAAAGTTACTTCAAATCCTGGCTTCTCTAAACTCAGACAATTTAACTAAATGAATCGCTTTGTCTGTTGTTTTGTAATTAATGTTTAATCTATAGTTTTTTGATAGATTTTATAGCATGCATAGTTGATTGATTGTAGATGGGCTCACATAGCAAGCCACTTGCCTGGAAGAACAGACAACGAGATAAAGAACTATTGGAACTCTTGGATTAAAAAGAAGATACGAAAGCCTTCAACTTCTCCAACCATAACCAATGCAACTACCGGTACCGATCATTCAAATATAAATTATGCCTCAAACCAGCTAGATTTATTGCATCAAGATTTGACAACAAGGACACAAATCCAAGAAACCCTATTTTCATCTTCAGCTCCCTTATTTATGTTTGACACGAGTACCTCGCTTGATGGAATTGCCGATAGTAGTGTACGTGGAGAGGTTTTCCCTGATTCGGCAAGCTTGAACATGGAAACTTGGAATTCAAACCAGCACCATCAAGTTCAAGCAGCACTGCCGCCGCAAGCAACTTTTAGTATTGGAATGGATACAAATTACTTGCCTCCATTGATTGACAACATGATGCCTATTGAAATGCAATCCTGTAGCATGAATGAAGAAGGGGAGATATCATTGGAGTGCTTACAGAGGCAAGAGTTGAATATTGAATGGGTTGAATCACAGCAATGCTCGAACTTTCTTTTTTGGGATAATGTTGAAGAATCAGTACTTGGTGGAGAAGAAATTGCACCAAATTCATCTAACATGGGAGCTGCTACACTCTCTTCTTTCCCTTCATCTCTATAAGATATTTATGATGGTGAAAACTGCCCCCCCATCTCTCTTCTCTCTTGATCTTTCTATATATAGAGCTTTCAGAATGATCCAGGCTTTTGAAGACAGTTTTCTTTTTTCTTTTTTATATATTTCTTTTCTTTCATTTCTACCCCCTTTTAGCTTCCAGAGGTGAGATTGTGAAAACGTGAGGAGATGAAAACATTATAACTGCACAAGTATTCATGCAATCTTGTTTTCGTGTTTGGAAACAGATCAGAGGAAAGAATAAAGGAAACTGCAACAAACCCCAGCAGAGTTTGATCATAATTATGGTGATTTCAATGAGTGATTCTTTTTTTTCTCTTTTCCTTTTCACTTTTCCAGAATCTTGAATAACATTTCTATTGGATTTCTATGTACATCTTACTCATGACAAGCTAATACATTGAGAATTTGACCGACCTTGGTGAGACTCCGTAGAGTTAATTTCAAAGATTTTTTCCTCATTTTTTTCCATACAGTATCATTTTGAGTTTTTAATCTAAAATAACATTATTTTATTTTTCAAAAATAAAATAAAATCGTTTTAAATTTAGCAGATAAACCAATAACCCACTTATTGAGTCAAATGTCGAATCTGATAATTATAATTATAATCATATAACACAAAAAGTCACTTTCTATTGTAGTGCAGCAAAAAGTTTATTATATCTCTCACTGAATCGAAAAAGGATAAAAAATCAATGTTCAATCCAATATGTATTTACACCTTTTTAGTGACTTTCACTAATTGAAAAAATTAATATTGAATGATAAAATTAAAAATAAAATTCAACTAAAAAATTAGCCAAATCAATCCAAGTTAACATGTCAAACTTAGATCCTGAAACTAGAATAACTCCATAAAAATCAAATCAAATCAAAACAAATTACGGAGTTCAATTCCTAATCGTCTAGTGTTGAAGGATGAAATCTAAAAAAGAAAACAATAAAATAAAAAACATAAAAAACCACCTGAGTCAACCTAAGTCAACCAACCAAACTCGTGAGCTGAGTTATGAGACCAAAATAACCTCATAAAATTTAAACAGAAACAAATTATAAAACCTTATTCTTAATCAACCCAGTATTGAAGGATGAAATTGAAAAACAATTCAACTAAAATACAACAAAAAAAACCTCGAGTCAACTAGCCTAACCTGTAACCCAAGTCTTAAAATCGTTTTAACCCCATAGAAAAAAAAAATGAAACTCAATTCTCAATCAACCGAATATTAAAGGATTAAATAAAAAAAATAAAATACCCAAGTCAACTCAAGTTAACTTACCAAACCTAAGTCAGGAGACCGAGATAATTCCATGAAAAATAATAATAAAATTATAAAGTCTAATTTCTAATTAACCCAATATTGAATGATGAAATTGAAAAAAAAACATTCAAATAAAAAAACCCGAGTTAAGCTACCTAGCCCATAAAACTCATGATCCGAGTTATGAGACCGTGATAACCCCGTAGAAAGTAAATCAAGAAACAAATACAAAACTCAATTCCCGATCAACCTAATGTTAAAAGATGGAGTTAAGAATAAAATTAATTAAACAAAAGATAAAAAATGACTCGAGTCAATATGGTTAATCCACAAAACTCGCAACTCGGGTCATGAGAACAAGATAACTTTATAGAAAATAAATTGAAATAAATTATGAAATTCAATTCTTAATAGACTTAATATTGAAGGATGAAATTGAAAAAAACTAAGTATGGAATTAAAATAAAAAAATATCCTCAAAATTTTGAGGACCAAAGTGAAAAAAACATTTTCATTTTACTATTCATGAATCATTATTACTAAATACAAGGTGTCTGTAGTATATGTTAATTAATTATAATTGTTGTATTGTGATATATTGTACTGTGAGATTAAATATATTAAAATATTTGATAAAGAACTGTTGTGATACGATGGGAACAAAATCACTTAAGAACATCATAATTTACAATTGTGCCATTTGATGTGAGCAGAGTGACTTAACTAAGTGATAATTTATTGTTGTGTCATTTGAATTAAAATTTTCATCAAAGACATAACTTAAATTAAATATTTTATTAAAAATTAAATTAAATTGCTTAACACATAAATTTTTCTTTGAAAAATACAAAAATATCATATATATATATATATATAAGTTGAGAAAAAAGAAACAAAAAGAAACAAGAATCAATATATTACGTAGTTTTTTTAAAATAAATAAAAACACTAAAAATTTAGCTAACAAGCGTAATAGTAATTACTGGGTGTGTATTAAGGTAAACTACACTATAGATATTTTATAATTTTAAAATATTTAAAGTTATTTTTATCTTTTAAATAAAATACGCAGTTTTCCATTCAAAATACCATTTCCATGCCTTTTAAAGTGGAAACTAACATTCATTTAACCAATTTTTATAAAACTCACGCTAAACTCTTAAGCAATTAATTTTTAAAATACTTGCAAGATTATGGGTTTAAAGTTGGGCCAATGTAAAGAATATAATTGGTAATGTCTTGCTTTTTGCTAGGGAGATCTGCACTAGAGAATCACAAGAACCTACACATTTTAACCCAAAAACTTCGACTTTCGAGTTATGAATCCATCTTATATACAAGTAGTTCAATTTCCTCACTTGTTTTCAACGAGGAATAGTTCCATTTACCTGTGCACCAGACAAATCTCCGAGTGTGATAATCATCGTTTCGAGTGCTGCAATGTTATCAAGATTTCGTCACTCTTATAAAAGCCTGCTAGTCATCTAGCTAGCTAGGAGTCCTCGCATACCCTTTACTCCCAACCTAGAAGCCATGGCGAGTTATCTATCCTGCATTTCCTCAAGGAGTCCAACTCTCTCTGAAAAGTCAATCCATATAATTTAAGCTTCTCATGTTTCCTTTTCTTTTCAGTATGAGATAATTAATACATACTCATGTATACCTGCACCTAGCAATTACTGACAGTGATATTAATACATAATAATTACATGAAAACTATTAACTAACTAAATCGATTACAGGTACGATCAGACATCTTTCGACATTTAATTTAAAGGAACATAGTGAGTGATGTTGATGTATAAAGCTATTAATATTGATGACGCCGTCGTATTGGTTTTCTTCCAAAGATGATGACAACTTCCATAACCATATATATATATATATATATATATATATATATATATATATATATATCTGTTTATCGTGAAATATTCCTTGTGTTAAAGGACAAGCACATGATCATGCATCGATCGATGCTTCAATGGCTGCAGTCCTGCAATAATATTAAACCTGCAATTAATCCCTGCCATGTTTTCGGTTGCATGGCTCATTTACAGGTCATATATAATTCTCAATCTTAAGAGAAGTTTGCTTTCAATGTCTTTTCATCATCATTTCTCCCATGTTCAGTCAGTCTGTTCAATCAGTGTGTCGAAACTGCAACATCTAATAACAGTAATAATAATTATATAACAACAATGCAGCAACAGCATTGATAATAATACCTAGGCTACTTAATAAGTGTACGTGGTAATTAATTAATTGCTTAAACTTGTTTATGCAACTAACTAGCAACGTTTCTTCAAATCTTCTTGGTAAATTATCAAGACACTTTAATGATTGCATCTTAATTTATTCACAGTACTGGACTAGCAATATTGCTCTGTGAGAGATCCTGCATGGTTTACTTCTTGTGTTGGGGTTTAGCTAACATGAACCCTTTAAAACTGATTAACCTTTTATTTTTTTATTAAAAGAACTAAAAGTTACTCCAGTGCCATGTCAAGTACTGTCCATTTGAGACACTGATTCAACCAGAGTTTTTAGAAATTTTGAGTTTTTTTATTTATTTTAGATTAACTATTTTTATTTTATTTTAATGTGTTAATGTTACCGAATTTAAAATCAGTGATTTAACTTAAATTATGAGAATATAAAAAGATCTCAATAAGTTAATTTGTAGCAATATATATACCTCTCATATCTGAGATTAACATTGCATATGTCATACTAAACTAACCTGGCTACACCATTGGCTATGATTTTTGTTAGATTTTAAAATATTAATATTTATTTCTCTACAGGCTATTATATTAACATTTTTTGTTAGACTTTTCTCAATTTCAAATTCTACAAGCTTGCTTGGAATTTCATTGCAGATGATCTGTTAGACCTGGCCAAGAATTTCTTCAAAACAGGTAGGCTTCCAAAAGGAGTCAATCATGCTTATGTTCATCTAATTCCGAAGACAGCTTCCCCGGTTGGCTTCAAAGATTTCAGGCCTATTAGTTTGATTCACTGCATTTACAAGATAATGGCTAAGGTTCTTTCTAGCCATCTGAAAGCGGTTATGCATGACCTTATTAGTGAGAATCAAACAGCTTTCTTGGCAGGGAGGCAAATAATTGATGAGTTTTTGGTTGCCAATGAAGCAATTCATTCCTTGAAAAGATACAGCGTGCCGAGCCTTATCTTTAAGGTGGATTTTCACAAAGCTTTCGATAGTGTGCAGTGGGATTATTTAGAGCAAGTTATGAGGCATATGGGTTTTGGTGAAAAATGGATTAATTGGATCAACACTTGCATCTTCATTGCAAAATTATCAGTGTTGATTAATGGATCTCCTTCTAAGAAATTCTTGACGGGCCGTGGGATTCGTCAAGGTGACCCCCTTTCTCCATTTCTTTTTCTAATTGCAGCAGAGGGATTATCTGTTTTGTTTCAAAAAGCAGCTTCAAATGATCTTTTCAAAGGTATCCCTTTTGGAGACAGCTTTTGCCTCAGTCACCTACAATATGCAGACGACACTTTGATCTTCATGCCTGCTAATCTTC
>Ga0307515_10013022_pt1 | contig 15583 bp, 21 predicted proteins | sample 17_EM_MG_FD_194513 | JGI IMG/M metagenome (GOLD analysis project Ga0307515, IMG submission 194513) | Populus trichocarpa ectomycorrhiza microbial communities from riparian zone in the Pacific Northwest, United States - 17_EM | ecosystem: Host-associated > Plants > Roots > Unclassified | place... | reverse complement strand
CCAGACGGTCTCGACGCGCTTTTTTTTTTTTCGCAAAGCTAAACCTCACCGTTGTGTTCATCGCGTCGCATCCTGCAACAAATGATGACCATCAGATCAGCCCTGAAAATTTTCTCTCCCAACTGAATTGAAGTGGAGGGAGGTGCGTGTGGGGGTTCTAGCCTCACCGTGGTCGAACATTTCCCCCAACGGTCCTGCCATTCCCGTTCGCCGGGCTTGTTTGCTACACATTCCGACCGATACATCAGCCACACCCCAGGTGACGAATCGCGTACCAAAATGGAACCCGCGCTTACCCATCGATTGCGTCAAGACTCTGATACAAAAACAATCCGGCGGCCCACCTAAACCACCACAAACGCCGTCAGTTTTTGAAATGAGCAATAGGCACATAGAGCGGGAGAAAAGGCTCAACAACGCAACGGAAACCCTTCTTCGGGGATAAAGGCAAGAAACCTACGTGAAATAAATCCACTGGGGTGGACCAGTGGCGCCCCCTTTCTCGGTCAAGTACCCAGGGTCGTAATAGAGCATCGTTGCAAAGTTAAACAGGACAAGGGTTAACCCGCAAAACGTTATCTGTCGCCATGATGGGTCAATAAATTGAGAAGAAACAGAGTGCGAGGAGTGGGTGGTGCCACCGCGACCAGGACAAGCTTACAGTGTTCGGAGCGACCCATCTCGGCCACTGTTCGACTAGCCAGTTCCAGTACGGGTTCAACACGTAGTTTGATAATATAGATCTAGGTTGCAAAGACGACACGAGTCAACGACCTCTGCGAGAAACCGGGTCGAGACGCGTGGAAGGACGTCATTGGGTGTACCCACTTGTCCACGCCCTGGTACTTGTACTTGTTCAAGTTGTGCAACGCTTGCGGAGGGATGTATCCCATCTTTCGTATGGCAGACCGGTAGAACGAACAGAGAAGGACGACGGACGTACAGAGGGAAGAGGGGCAAGACGTTTCCACCGGACTGCCAACTCACAGGAATTGCGTTTCCAAAGAAAAAAGCTGATGATCCTGACTATGACGTAGAAGTCACGTCACGTCACGTCACACGCCGATCACCTGGTCAAATCCGAACGATTCGCATTTCCAGATCCCAACCAGAAGCGGTCCAACGGGAATTACAGGCATTACACTAGGCGTACGGAGTAGCAGTATACGAGAGCTAAAGTTACTATATGGTCAGGGTTCAGAACCCTAGATGTTCAACGAAACTACTCCAAGAAGGATCCAGTTCAAGAGGTCTAGAACTTTCGTTCAGGACGAGATGACCAGCATGGCGATGCACGTGTACGCCTTGTGCGAGCCCTTCAAATGGTGAAGAGCGGTTGGACGTTCCATTCGATGGAAGATTCCGAGAGGATTCGCCTCGTATATTGAACCGCTCGGGGATATTGAAAATGGGAATGGGGAGCTCAGGCGTTGTCGAGATGATTGGGCCGGCAGTCACGGTCGAAGAAGAACACGATGATGGGAAATTGATTGTATGCGGTGGTTGCGTGGAATTGGACGATATAGTTTCGAATGCTTTCAGATCCTCGATGATAATGGGATGGAGATTTTCGAATTCCCAGTACGCCGCCAATGATTCTTGCAGTGATGTACTAGTGTGGGAGTTGAACGTTTGTAATGGCGGCCGCTGAAGAGTGGATCCTGAAGGAGGAGGGGTCCCAGCAGGAGACCTGGCTTTTACCACTCGAGTCTGCCCACTGAGCCGACCGAGTTCTGCCACGACTTCTGCAGGGATCTTTCGCTTCTCGAGGACAGCTCTGGCTTGTTTGCGCAGGTTGTTGACGGTGACCTTAGACAGGCTTAGTCAGGGGAGATAACAGCCGATGCCGTAACGATCGCAGACATACGGTATATCTTCCGACCAACGAACCCGATCTTTCCGCCTCATCAAGGCAGGCACACATCCGATCGAGCTCGTCGACAGCTGATTGCACCAGATACGACGAAGTTACTCGTGTTGCGACAAAGCACATTACCACCTGGATTCAATTATACGTTATGGAACATCGATCGGGACAAGTGAACGTGAGTGAGCCGAACTTACCGCTGCATCCGCCGCATGTGACCAGCAAAACTCAGCACGCGAAAGAAATTCGGGAACCCTCTCAAATGTCAAACAGATACCACGAATCAACCTCCAGGCGGACCGGAAGACTGCGATAAATGACGGTGCGTATTTGTGTTTGAGGATATCCCCCGGCTGGTCAGCCAAGACTTGGGAAAAGTAGGGCTTGTGGAGTTGAAGGAGTGCTATCGCGGGTGGTTAGCGTGGTTAACTCAACAATATCAAGTAATGGCTACTCACTTGACTCCTTACTGGACAAACCAAGCCACCGGACGATATTGATTTCTGCGGGCGGCAACGGACCCTCCTGTTTACCAGCGCAGTCGGACAAGTCCATCCCCGGTATGATCGGGAAGTTTCTGACTGCATTGTCGAACTGAAGAATGAGCTGATACGATGGACTGTTACTGCCGAAAGTCGACGCCATCACGTTGTAGAGCAATTTCGTGTATTGCGACAGCCATGGTTGATCTGGTCGATGTGGGCGATCAGATGGGGGTCCCTGAATCCAAGGATCAATCTTACACTCGTCTGAATGGTTGTTCGGTAGCACGCAGTCAAAGAAGGCAGGAGACAAAAGTGGAGGGCGGCCATATGCACAGCTCTGTTGTTGATAGTGGGTTTCAGCCTAGCGGACGAATGCAAAACGAATGATCTACCATCCAAGTATCCTTGACAAATAGCTGCCAGAACAGACGCCGCCGCCGCACGCGGGTTTTGTCGTCCAGTCCCCAATGAGTTGGGTTTATGTCTATTGGTAGGTTGAGTCAAGGTTTCGCGACTTGGGTCACCTCAACTCACGCAATCCAATCTGTTGGTGATGCATGGATGAGTAACGATCAGGTTTGTAATATGCATTTTCATTGACCCACCCCATGTGCCAGCCTTATGGCCAGTCCGAGGCATGTCCAAGCTTGGCTGGATTTTCGATGTGAGGGGTCACGATCGCTGAGATCAAGGTACCAAGTCATTTGAAGCTTTTCAGAGTCAGAGGGGCGTTCCACACATGCGAATGAATCGTACCAGAGCGTGGATTCCCCATAATGTTGTGTAGATGGCGGGCGGTGCTAGGCTCATTGCTGCAGAGGCGAGCATGTAATATTCCTCTGCCTCTACCGCGCCGGGTGTTTTTGTCGTGTCGAACAACGTAGCCAGCGCAAACACAGTGTAAAGGAGTGAGGACGCATGGGCGGAACGCGCTGGGTTAATTTCCCATTTTCTACACCAGGGTCAGAAACTCTCCGTTGGACGGAGGGGATCGCACTTACTGGCTATATACACCATCCAGTACTTCCTCGTAAAGCTCCTCCCTCAGGATACCGTCCCATCTGGGTGCGTCGTGAGAAAATCATACGAGGCTGTGAGGGAAGACATACATGTGCCGACCGTATTCCAGATACAAGTCGCACAAACGTTCGGCATCTTCTCGCGTGGGCAGGAAGCCGCGTAGTTGTCTCCAAACGTTGTCAGAGTTTCGCGTGGGTATGGTTTCGTGAAATGTTGCGGCGTCTACGATAGTCGTTGAAATGTTGGGGAAGATGGGTGCGAAGGATTTGTCGGTGCTGGCAACCTAATATTATCCCGCTCACTCAGCCTTGGTTGAAACGTGCAAAACCGGCGCCGCGTACGTGTGCTAAGTAATCCGAGCGCGCGGTTGGGCCGAAAAACCTCGCGTCGCCGGCGGTACCCAGAGACAGTGTACCTGAAAATCTTGTTGGATAATGCAGATACAGATGTCGCGCATGACCCTCACCATAGGAGCCGTGCGATTCCCTATCGGACCCGTTGTCGACTGAGGAGGGACCGGCGGAGGAAGGGCTTGCTGGCGAATCCTCCACCATGGGATCGTTCAAGCTTGAGGTGCTTGGTTGTGCATCTTGGAGGGCTCTTTCGAGCTCTTGTACGCGAGCAGTCAGGACATCGATCCTGAGTTGCATGCCTTCATTGTCTGCCACGACGACTGCCCTTAGTTGCATGGCGCTTGAATCAATCGGGGGATCGTAGGCGTATGGGGGAGTTTTTTATACCTGCTCTTGCCACTGGGCATAGTGCCTTGGAAGGAAAATAACGCCGGAGAGCGTTAGATGTCATCCTGGGCCGAATACGGGAACGCTGGGTGCTTACCAGTGGGACACAACGCGGCACATCCTCGTTTCCGACAAGTCTCACAGGGTACCTGGAACTGACGACGTCAAGGTTTGGGCTTCGGGAAGCGATGTCGGTTACCTTGCGATCGCACTTGAGCTTCAGCCTAACAGGAGGAATGGTGAGTTGAAAAGAGTCGGCAAACAAAAGGCCCGGATGAGGTGGGAAACAGACCTTCTACACTCCGCACAGGATACCGGCTGGCGGCCTGGACGACGCCTATCTTTTGGAGGGTTCGGACGACGCCTGTCGTTTGAATGGCCCGGGGAAGCACGGGAGACAGTGTCTGTGCTGGTAGCCATTTGTAGTGGTTCAAGCTGCTGGGAGCATGGACAGCGCGTAGGCGGGATGAGAATGTGGGATTCATTACAGCAGTGGGTTATGTACTACTCCGTCCGATCCGACTTGATGAACGCCCGCCGGCCACACATCATCTCCCTTGATCAACGGATGTACCTTCATACCTTATTATTTGTACGTACAATGGCGTGTAACCTCCCACTAGTTTCCTTTCCCTCTCACACCGAGGATGGGACAGCTGAGCTGGGCCGCAGTCCAACCCTGGACAACCTGCAGCTACGGTCCAAACATACCAACCAAGCACAATAGGAAAGCGAGGACCCCGTCCGTCCCTTTCATCATTCGCTACAAAGGATTTCGTCTCACAACCAACAGTATTCTAACCAAAATCTTCTTTGCCCATTGCTCTATCGGCCGTTGACGGCTCGTCCTCCCAGAATTAGAATCCCCGTCGCTAATGGCAAACGTTTCCTTTTTACCTCACCTCCCCACCGGCAGCGGTAATATCCCGACCCTTTGCCCTGGCGCGCATTCATACAAGTGTTAGAGCATGCATCCTTTCCAACGGTCAACGAGTGTTTATTCGGTAGCCAGCACAGAACTTCCCCACATAACCGGTTACCGGTAAGTAAATCCGGTTGGACCGGCGGCGCTGACTCTTCCAGGAACTTTCTTGCGGATCGTTGAGTCATACCTTTCCTCCCTCCAGCATGCTACACCGGTAAACGGTTCTCGAAAAAAAATCCGCAGGCGGACGGACTCGTTGGTAAAAGCACCCCGCAGACGTTGCTGCGGCCGGAACCCGGTTGCCTTCGCGCAGTGGATCAACGACATGTGATCGATCGTCTCCATTTCCTTCAAAGGTCCCGCATGAAACCACACTAGCAGATCCTGGTTGAGCATGGGCCGTTGGTCAAACTCGACCGTTGGGCGCTGATCCAATGTACTCATCATGCTGTAACAGGGCCTTGACACACTCATCCGACCATAATTTCAGCTCTCTCGACCCAAACTCCGACAAATTACTTGACTTGGCCCCTGTCGAGTCGGCATGCTCCAGGGCTTTTCCGGATAACGGACTAGTGTGTTGATCGCGAAGGATCCCGGGGGCGAGCACCCGTGTTATTCTTGTCCATCCCCTCAGTCCTGACTGGACGCTTCCCGGAGAGAAGTCTCCCTATCTAGGGCATCCGTTTGCAGTACCCTCGGATAGCGGGCGGCGCCTCAGATGGTCGTCCTCGAACTAACCAGATCCGAACCGTCGCCCCAAGGTAAACTTTCCACCGCGTTTAGTTGTTTGTGCTTCTCCGACCCCACCGAACCAAACGAAATACACGCCAGGATGTCACTCCACCATGCTCGTTGTCAAGCGTACTGAATACCCTTCTGGCGCCGTGACCAGAAGCCCTGTCCCCCACCTTTCAATTACACGCTGAAACAGGGTTTCGAATACTAAAGAGGTTCACCTTGCACGGAACCATCTGTATCGTTACGTTTTCCAACGTTTCAAATTTCATTTCCAACCCAACCCTTCCACGACCTATCGTGAGCTTATAGAGGTACGTTCGGTTACCTCCCTAGTTTGGACGTTCTGGCTCTCAAGTTCCCCAGGTGAACACGCTAGTGGAGACTCATGTTGAAAAGCGAACCAGTTGGGCTCCATCGCTTCTCCGGTCCCGAAGAGAAACTGACCTATCCGACAACTCCTGGACCCAATGGCATTTGCCTCTGGCCTCGTCTCTGTCTCACCGGCGGAACAACCTCGTGATCAGAAAATCACATCCCCGCTCCGCCTTTCACGAACGTGGTTCGCGGGCGCTCGTATCTTAAGAGAGGCGTGTTATCTCACGTGTGTCTTGCTTCTCCTTGGGTTCAAATTGAATACCAACGGGCTCTTCCGGATCTGTAACGTGGTCCTGCAGTCATCCTAGTCAGGCCCCCTGACTCCCTAATCCAGAAACTAGTCCGCTATCTTCTGGGCACGGTTCCTTCGGCGCTGTTCTCACACGCCAATGACACCCCCAGCACTCCCCCCCTGAAGTTCAACTTGTACGTTTTTTTTGCTGATGCAAGTTTATTGTACTAAGGGCGGAGCCTACGTTTCACATTACAGTTCTGTGAGGTTTGGAGTGGTGGTATAGGGTGTGCATGTGAAGGTTCCTAGCAACCCATACATCGGAAGACATTTTTCTCCAGTTCTCGTTGGCGGTTTCCACCTATCAGATCCCCGGTTCCGGGGGCTCGAGCGCTTTGTGTTCGTGATCCTCACTTGTCAAATGCCAAAAGAGTGAATGGCCGAGGTGCGCACAGCCTTCCTGACAAGGAGTGGAAGTGCGGATGTGTTCCCCCACCTCGTTCTCGTCTCCACGAGAGCGGGACCCGTTCGTAGGCGCCGCAGCCCCCATGAGGGTGATCTAGGGATTTTATTGCAGTATGACCTCGGGCTGGTGAACCCGAACTAATATGACAACTCGACGGTTCTTGGCAAACTGGGACCACCTGGAGTTGTCGCGAGCTCGGGTTAGTCGTTCACCAGGGCCTTCGGCTGTCCAAGCGAGGACACAGGGTTCCTGACAGCGGCCTTTCCGCGGCCGCATGGTAACGGAGTCCGTTGGATCGTAGCGCTGAACCCCTCTGTGATCACGGTAGGCCTTCAATATTCAAATGGATGAATGGAGAGTAACAACGTTGGAGGTGAAATACTTTCTGATCGTGATCCGCATAGCCCTTGTGAACTTTGTGGAATAGAATTCAAAACTACAATCCATACAATGTTCCGAGAGTCGTGATACTGGTGAACACTTTATAGGAAGTGAAGGGCACAGGATATTTTACCATCGCAGAGATCGACAATTCGGAAACACGTCAATACCTCCTTTCATCATACCTGGACCGCCTATCCCGGTCATGGCGCCTGTCATCAGGCCTATAATCGTCGTATCTCTCCCTGTCGAAGCGGTCTCGGTCACGCTCCCGGTCATCCGGGCGGCGGGTGTAACGGGTGTCGTATGGGCGAGGATCATACATCCTATCTGCCATGGTGAGACCTGAAGAGTGAAGTAAGCACGAAAAGGCGGAGAGGGAAGACGGATAGGACGATGAAAAAGAACTGACCTTGACCACGTTCACCACGTTCGTGACGCTTGGGAGGACCGTAATACCTTCCCGGAGTGGGAGTTCTAGCGCGTCCTCTGCGGGCCTGGCCGAACGGTCAGCGTTTCACCGATAGTGGGAGAAACGGCGAACGGACCTTCTCAATGACAAGGGTCTTGCCAAGAAAGTCTTGCCCGTTCAATGCAGCAATCGCGGCATCGGCCTCTGCTGGGCTCTCCATGGTCACGAAACCGAATCCGCGTGACTCGTGGGTGTGGGGATCGCGCATGACTTGGGCCTTCTGAACCTATTCGTTGTGTTGGCGATAAGTTTGCACACAGGGAGTTATGCCTTACTCGTCCGATAGCAGCAAAGTGGTTTTCCAAATCCCTGCTGTCGACACGGTGGCTCAGGCTGGAAACGTGGAGATTGTTGCCAGGATTCTGGCCTCCGGGAGAAGCGCCACGACTAAACCCCTGGTATGAGTATGTGGGAGACCGTGATAGTAGGCAAAACACTCACCCGCTGCGTTCCTTGTCCCCTCTAACAGGACTTCTGCTGCGGCTCGAGCGCCGTGGAGCATCGCCACGACCATCACCATTCCAAGCAGGGTCTTCTGCACTACCACCGTTGGTTACGGCTACGTCAGAGGGAATACCAATACCACCTTCACCGTTGGTTGGGGCAATGTCGGATTGCCAGGCTGATGTGAGAGGTTGGTTAGGTCGGATTTACTGAATGTGAGAGTCGTGCAAGGTGAAGGGATGGCGGGAATGTGTGGGAAAGGTTGAAAGCCGAGAATAGAGAGAAAATTAGAAGGGGTGTTGAAGTGGAATATAGGGTGCGAATGGCGCAAGGCAGAGTTGGTGACAACAAGCTGACAAGACGACGGTATTCGCAAACCTTGGCGGTTGGGAGAAGTTGGAGACACATAGCATTTTTTGGGGGGTGGCGATGGAAAGTGAACTCTTTCGAATGTGCTATACTGCTGCGGCTCTGTGGTAACGGTGGTGTTTCACTGTGCCAGGTTGTCGTGTCCACTGTTGGTGTGACGCGACGACCGTGTGCGCCCGGTCTCGAGTGTTCAAGGTGGGACGCGCGTTGCCGATGCAGATGTGGTCGAGGATGGGCTGACTGAAGACGTACCGTCTTCCATGGTTGGCTACTAAAAGTTGAGGAGGGGGGGACACTTGTACGTGGTAAAGAACCAAGACCGTTTTGGGAAGGTGACCGGGTAGCGGGTGCGTTGTCGGTAGCATCAGTCCTTCGTCAATTTCCTGCACCGTTTTGAGCGGAAAGGTCGCAGAAAATTTGATAGAAAATGGAGAATAAATGCACCCATGCGGACCGTGTGTTTTGCAGTACAAAATCGAGAGGAAAATGGATCAGAGCAGGCATCCGATTCACTCCGCGTCCAGGCCAGCTGTCGGACATGACCGAGAGCTGTCCGGTCTTCATCCTTCCACTTTCTTTTCTCCCTCAAACCGTCAATTATGCGCCCTCCCACCACGCTCGCTGCTCTCCTCCGCGCTAGGCCTGCCATCCGTAGGGTCGCCCCAGCCTTCGCTCGCCCTTCCTCCTCTGCCCCCCACCAGGAGACCTTTGAATCCTTCACCGAGCGTTACGTTCAGTTCTTCCAACAGGCCCAGGACCTGTTCGAAGTCCAGCGTGGTCTGAACAACTGCTTCTCCCACGATTTAGTCCCCGCTCCTTCCGTCATTGAAGCTGCCCTTCGTGCCGCCCGCCGCGTCGACGACTACGCGACCGCCGTTAGGGTCTTAGAGGGTGTCCGGGAGAAGGTGGAGAACAAGCAGCAATACCAGGCGTATTTGGATGAGCTCAAGGGCGTTAAAGAAGAGCTTGGTATGTTTTTTTCAAACACCGGAAAAGCCTCGGTACCTGACTCGTTGCGTAGGTATCGATACGCGGGAAGAGCTCTACTCGTCGTAACCATTCACGCGTCTTTGAAGTAAAACCCTCATGACACGATTCTCACTCGGATGACGCTCACATTTCTACAGGCATAGAGAAGCCGTTTAAAAGAAAGATGGAGAGCACAACCTCAGCTGGGCATAATAGCAATAATATTACTTTCTGCTGGAATGTATTCTCCACAATCCGACCGGAAGAGTGACCTCAAGCCCGGGCTTGGTTCGCCCATGGCTTTTTTTTGAGCTTGCTCTAACTCTCCTCTTCTAAGTTGATCGAGATCATACACCTTGCTTCTCCGCGCATTTCTTCAAGCCTTCCACATATTACAACCATTCCCTCCTCTTTTCCTCGACCGGCTTGAATATGGACACCGATGGAGCATCCAATAGTATGTCGCGTGTTGAAAAAAGCCCATGCGAGTTTACGCATCTGGACACAACATAACCACAGATGAGCGGTTACTGGCCGCAGCTAAATCTGATAACGAAGAACTGTTACAGGATCTCTTCAGCGATCCAGAGTCTTTCGACATTAACTATCAAGACGGGTTTGTCCGCTCTTTGTAGCCAGATTTTCGCTCACCCTCATCATTCGATTTGAAGCCTTGGCAATACAGGTGCTTATTTCACATCTTCCGAGCCCAATTTATCCCAGCTGAACACGGGAATGTTGCCTGTGCCTTGGATTAGCCCTGCACTACGCGTGAGATTCTCGCGCTCAATACCCGATACTTAACAGTGCAGCTGAGGCCTGTGTTAGAGTCCTACGTGTATCCCTCGAAGCACTGGAACATATCCTCTGTCACGACGAATGCGATGTAGACCCGATCAATAAACTCGACAAAGCTACGCCGCTGCATCTCGCTGTGGCGACGGAAGATCCGGGGGCCAGAGAGTATCTCGTCGGTAGCTTGTTGGATGCTGGTGCCGATTTCACGTTCGTCCGCCCATATCCTCCGTTCGTCGACCTTCATCGTGACCACAGCTTGTGATTTGAATACAGTATACGGAATAAACATGGGGAAACAGCACAAGACCTCGTGAAACCAGATGATCAAGTAACCCCCGAGCTCTTTAGGAAGGCACTGGCGGACGCCAGCATCTCCAGGGATGACATTGCATGTACGTCCTGCCCGCCTCGCCTGCAACGCCTCCTCTTACACTATTACAGATGACGACGAGGACGATGTGGTATCCGATAGTTCAGGTTGATCGTCGGGTCAGCATCAAATCCGATGGATAGAAGTCTATGCGCTGCTCATTACGTGGATACTCCCTACTCCCTATCGATTGTGAATTACCATCGCGAATCAGTTGGCCAACTTGAGAAGACAGAACAGGGCAAACGAAGAGAAAAGCTGAAGGCGAGGATCCAGGATCCTAGGATATCCATTTTCCAATCTGCCAATCTCTAAACGTTTGAGTGTTCTTGATCCAGTCGATCAACTGATCTCGAGGGACCTGCGTGCCCTTCTCTTCGCTTTGAACCTTGGCCTTCTGTCCATCCTTGAACTCCCATTTCTGTTCTTTGACGGTGACAAGGCCTGCTTTGAGTTCGTCTCCGCCAAGGATGACGGCGAATGGAACTTCGTCCTTCTCCCCAGCTGCGAACTGGGCTGGCAACTTTGGTTTGTTCTTGAAAGAGAATTCGGTCTGAGAATAGGCACGGCAGTCAGCACATAAATCGAGGGAAATCATAGGAACTGACATTTATCCCGGCTTCTCTGAGAGCCTGTACGAGTTGTACTCGTTCTTGCAGCAAACTATCTCCAGCGGACATGACATACACCATCGTTCCCTTACTCCTCATCCCTCTCTCAATCCACCTCGGCCAAAGGATCGCAAAAACCCTATCCAAGCCCATGCTGACACCGACACATGGGATCGATGCCGACTTCTTGCCCTCCCCAGAAGCGGCAGACAAGAACATGCCCACCAAGTTGTCGTAACGCCCTCCAGCGGCAATGGACCCGACACCAACCTGGGATTCGTCGATCTCCTCCTCGCCCTCTTCGTCAACCTTTTTCTTGGGTTTTTTCTTGGGATCCGATTTCGGGTCTGTGCCCTCCGAGGTGGAGGTGGATGCCAAGGCGTCGGCTTGTTTGAAACCGGGAGGAGCGGAAGCTTCGACGATGGCCTCGTAGATGATGCCGGTGTAGTAGTCGAGACCACGGGCCAGAGACATGTCGAATGAGACCTGCAGCACGCACGATTAGCTATAGAGAGCCTGCGGATGACTTCGGCATACCTTGTCGAGGACGCCGTACGATCGTAAGAGGGTGAATAAGATGGTCATGTCCGAAAGTCCTTCCTTCGCACTCTTATTTGACGTAAGGGTAGAATCCTGCAGGAGTTGTTCCAACAGTTTCGGTGCCTCTAACGATGTGTGGGGTCAGGGCGGGAGGGCGGAACCGAAGGATGCTGTTTACCTTCTAGACCAGCTCCTCTAAGCTTCACGTACTGGCCAATTTTTTCCGCAACAGTTGGGTTGAGACCCTTCTCCTGGGTCATCTCCTTCTTAACCTCTGCCCAGGGTAGCTGTCTCGCGTTAGCACAATCACGAGCACTAGTGATAGACGGGCGGCACCTTATCCAGCTTGTCCACAGCTGATGAAATGCTCCTGATCTTTTCCGAAGGAACACCACATACTTCAAAGATTCCATCAAGAATCTTCCTGTGATTCAGCTAACAGGAGCGCCTGGATCAGACTCTGACAACACCGCCATCCGGAATGCGTTAATACCTTGATTGTGAATTCTCCAACCTCGAGTTTAGTCAGCACCGTTCCCAGTAGGCTAATAATTTCTGCATCTGGGATCATGGGATCCCATGACCCTGCGAAATCGATGTCCTGTGAGAACCTAAGCCACAATGACACACCCCAACAAATCCACAATACGCACTGCTTGCGAGAATTCCCTCATACGGCCCTTGGACATCACAGGGTTATCCCTCCTGTAGACCTTTCCAACTTGCCACAGCTTGGCGTTGGTGATGGTCGTTCCAGCCATAGCGATGTATCGCGCCAGCGGAACGGTGTGATCGTACCGGAGAGCGAGCTCCTCTCCTCCCTGGTCCTTCAGGTCAAAAATGAGCTTGGCGTCTTCTCCGTACTTTCCTGCGAGGATCTCTTTTCGTTCGAAGACTGGGGTATCGAGGCAACTGCCGCCGTAGAGGTGGAAGACGTCCTTGACGGCCTTTTCTATGTATTCACGACAGAACATTTCGGCAGGGCCATAGTCTCGTGTTCCCTGACAAACGGTCACGTTCCTGTCAACAGTGAAGGGTGTGGTAGTTAACGCACCTTAGCGGTTTTGAGCAACAAACGCTCCTTCTTCTTGTCCTTGTTTCCAGCACCGGCAGCCCGGAGCAAAGCACCGCGAGACTTCTTGAGCTCGCCAAGCTTAACACGCGCGGCTTCAAGCTCAGCAGCCTCGGCGGGATCAGCCTTAGCCTTGAGCTGATTGAACAAAGCAGACTGCTCGGCGATAGCGGTGTCCAATTCCTGGAGAGTAGTCATTCTACGAGCAGCGAAGCAAGTATGGAATGACGATGAGGGCGAAAAAAGGAAAGATAGACTCGTAGATTGGACGAAGCTACGCCTTGTGCTTTTCGGCTTTGATATGTACAATCGATAAGCGGCTGGCGGGAATCTAAATCTATGCATCCAAAATTCGACCTCGTGAATCGAAATTTAGAGTGCGCGCTCGTGACTCGCATTCGTGGGAATCAATTACTCGATCCGCCACATCCCTTCACGTCTACGATCAGTGAACACTAACGACAACACCCACTCTCTCCCAAAAAAAAAAGAAAAGCATCAAGCAGTTTCTCTCTCTGCCGTCTCGTCTGATACGTCCGAAACAAAAAAACCCACACACCAAGTCAAGGCTCTCTCCCACTCTCTCAGATTATTCACGTTGAGAGCCTGTTACGGTTGTGGAAGAGCGATTGGATTCGATTCCATCTGCCGCTTTTTCGGCCTCGTTATGAGGTCGGGTGGATCCCGGGTGGTCGTCTCTTCTGTCTCCATAGAGTTGAACGCGGTCTTCTCTTTTGCTTCATACCGCGTTTCGTAGTTCGGGGACGTACATTACTTTCCGTGCATCCGTGTGTTCGTTAGACTTGGGTTCAATGAAATGAAAAATGAAGATCCTCGACTGAGGAGAAAATGCTCAAAACTAGATGATACAAATACAAATGACTACAAGATCCCACTCCATCCGCAAAATGCCACGAGCACTTCACGAATTAGCCGCAGACACCACCTGCTTCCTCATCTCCTCAAACCTAGAACTCTCCCCCTGCGCACGCTTAATATTCGCCGCAATCTCCGTCTCCCTAGTCTCCAACCTCTGATCCATTCCAAGGATCATAAGCTTAACCTGTTCGATATGCGCGATCGCCGCTTCGACCGACTTCTTCTGCTGTTCGGACTGTTGCTGGTTCTGAGAATTCGCGTTCGCGCCGGGACCGCCTGTGGACGATCGGTCTTTGGGAGGCGCGGAACGACTCGCCGGTCGGGCTGGACTGTCTAGACGTCCGGCGGGTAGAGCTGGGATCGCGATGTTGTTCTGTTCAAGAGACCCCCGTTCGTCAGACCGGCATCCTTCACGAATAAAGAGGACGATGTACCTTCCAGTTAGGTCCAGCCAAATCTGACAACGCCTGCTCCAGATGCTTCACCTGCATCTTCGACCTGAGCAAAAGAAGAGAAACGAATCAGTGGCCGCATATCACACGACTACCCGAACGTCTCACCGCTCGAGATCTCCCATACATCTCTCGTTCTCTCGTTGAGTCCCTTGCAAGAGTAGCTCCAGATTTTTATACTCCCTCTGCAGCTCCTGGACGGCTTCGGCAGACGGTCGCTGGGAGAGCTGAACCTGCAACGTCTGAATCTGCGCACGCAACTACAACAAAACACGGCTCAATGACACCTGCAAGTCAAAGAAACCTCAAAGACACGCACCTTGTCATTCTCCCGATCTTTCTCCAACAGTTTCCTCCTCAACCCATCTTCCGGCCGCTCGTCTCCCTCCGTTAAGGTACCCAAATCGTCCGTCCCAAGCTGAAAGGATGACCTTCCGTTGACGTGATTTCTCACGGATTGGGCGCGTCGCATTGTTATCAGTGGTGGACGGTAGTCGGTGAATGAGGTTGCCAGGCGCGCGTTCGTCTCATGTGGCCAACACCTGCACGCGGCTTCGTGAAGTTCAACCATTTTCACACGATCTCAACGCTTTTCCTTTTCAAGATCAAACAGGCAGGGATTAAGAAACGTGATGGATTATATCTACTGAATATCTTAAAGGTCTATGCGTGCTTGGAAAGCGATGGGAGAGCGTGTAGAGTGTAAACGGAGCAACCAGCTGACAGAGAAAACGGATCACAGCTTCGCCCTCGGACCCTCCCTGGCCTGTTCCTTCAGAATCTTAGCCTGATCCCGCATAAACCTCCGCAAAAGCTTCCCACTTGGGTTCTTTGGGATGCTGTCCGTGAATTCAACTCCCCCTGCGAGATGCTTGTACGCGACCTTGGCGCCCGAAACGTGCTGTTGTTCGAATAGATTAACTCAACGTTGAGGAACGCTCTACCTGACGTCGAATCTTACCTTGCATATCGCTTTTTTAACCTCCAACACCCCTTGCGAATCGGCCTTGATGAGTTGTTTGGCCTTCGAACTCGGAACAACGAAAGCCATCGGAACCTCCCCACTGAACTCATCCGGAACTCCAACCACGCAAACGTCGGAGACATATGGGTGGTCTAACAAATGCCCCTCGAGCTCGGCGGGGGCGACTTGGAAACCGCGGACTTTCATGATCTCTTTGAGCCTATCGACGACGAAGACGTCGTTATCCTTGTCGATGACAACCTCGTCTCCCGTCTTGATCCACCTGAGATTACTCCCGTTCAGCCGCCAGTATATCAAGGAATGTAATAGAGGGCATACCCATCAACAAACGTCTCCTTCGTACTTGATAACAAGAGTCAGTGGATGGAGGAAAAGCCACAGTCAGGGACT
>Ga0307515_10013021_pt1 | contig 15583 bp, 17 predicted proteins | sample 17_EM_MG_FD_194513 | JGI IMG/M metagenome (GOLD analysis project Ga0307515, IMG submission 194513) | Populus trichocarpa ectomycorrhiza microbial communities from riparian zone in the Pacific Northwest, United States - 17_EM | ecosystem: Host-associated > Plants > Roots > Unclassified | place... | reverse complement strand
CATTATTTACTACCAGCAATTGAGTTACTCGCCAAGCAAGTTTGGTACCGAAGTCAAGCCAGGATCAAGCAACTGTTCATTGCAAGTCCTTCGCAAAATGTTCCTACCGCACGTTTGTCCCCCGCCACCAAGTTACCCCAGGAGATTGTCGAAATGATCATCATCCATCTTATCCACGACAAGTGCAGCCTTCTGGCATGCTCCCTGACCTGTTACTCCTGGTACATTGCCACAGTCCCTCATCTTCATTATACTCTCGTTATTGAGAGTTATTGGTGGTCCGATTGGCCCAGGCACAGGTGGCCCACACCACTCTGGAATGCAAGCAGGCTCGGTTTGCTTCCATTGGTCAGGAAATTCAAGTCCCGCATCACCGACTGCACTGGGTTTTCCCCAAAGCTGTTTAATCGTCCTACTCTGCGTCAATTTTCCTCACTAACCAACATCCAAGAACTCGAGATAGATGATCTGAATATCCCCAGCTTCATGCCAAAGGTTCGGCGGTACTTTGGACACTTTATACCAACAACCCGATCCCTCACTCTGAAAGCACCCAAAGGGTCCCGTCGGGAGATCATATTTTTCATCGGACTATTTCAGCACCTAGAAAACCTTACGCTCCTCAATGGCATAGACTACCGGTGGACGAGCGAGCCGGCGAATGACCTGACACTCATCCCACCCTTTACCCCTCCGCTGCGAGGACGGCTGGTGATGGCCCATTTCGCGAGCCCCATGGGCTTCTCGAGGGACATGATTGCCCTGTTTGGGGGAATCCGATTCCACTATATGAACCTTTTTGACGTGAGCGAGCCGCGGCTCCTGCTGAGCGCTTGCGCAGAAACGTTGGAAACACTACGGTTAGATACAACCGACCCTCAAGGTGAGCAACTACATCTGAATGTCATGCGATTTTCGGCCAACGGTTTTACAGCCGGGTCATCTCTTCTGGGCCTTGATCTATCACGGAACAAGTCACTCCGAACATTCGAGATCGAGGCACAGTCCATAATTGTTAGGTGGAGGCCCCATACACCACACTCCGCCAACTGGAGTTTCCTCAGGACCATACTCTCGACCATCGCGTCCCCTGCGTTCTCCGAGGTCGTTGTCTTTTATTTAGACCGAGACTTTGCTGGTACGGGGTTCTACTTGCCCCACTCATCGAATTGTTGGAGAAGGATGACACCAACTGAAAGCGCCGAGGAAGCCGAGTGGCACCGTGGAATTTTCGAGGTGTTGCGAGAGATGTATACGGTGCGGGACTTTCGTTTAGTGCTGACAGCGGAAACTGTGGATTGCTTGGAAGAGTATACAGTGGGAGCGGTGAAACGGGCTGTCGCGACGGAAAAGGCGGCAAAGAGGTTAGATTATCTTTCTTCGGAGCCGATGGTGGTTCACATCCCTCAATCCACTTTGTATCCATTGTATCTCAGTTACTCGCGTGAATTGTAGACTGGTTACCTGCTTCCGGTCCCTCAAGGGTTCCTGTTAATTTATCTGAACATGGAAACGAGGTGAATACGAAGGCCACGGCATTCTCTGGAAAATAAGACGAGGATCGATCCAACGCTGAACGCAGGAGAGGTTCCTGGTGATTTATCTCGACATAGAAATGAGCATGGCATTCTCCGGAACATAGACGACAGATAGGACACTCGAGCTGTGAACGCGAAGCTGTCGGTCGCTGTATCCCCGGGTGAGATGATGGAAACCTCAAGCGCGGCAATGAGCATGTGACTCGCCGCTCGGGCAAGATGAAGATCTGAGTTGCATCAGTCTTGGACATCAACGACGACCATGTCGGGCAGGCAAGGAGGAAAGTTGAAGCCCCTCAAGGTAAGTCTCTTCTGTCCTCGTGAGTCGTGCCGACGAGCAATCTCAACGCTATCCAGGAACCTAAGAAGAAGCAGAAGGAAGATGACGAAGACACCAAGGCCTTGAAGGAGAAACAGAAAGCTGACGCAGCTGCACTTGCTGCGGCAAAGGAAAGGGGTGAGCACCGTTGTTTCTCCTTCCTGTGAAGAGGAAGCTGAACCAAGATAATCCCCTTAGCGTTGAAGGGTTCGTGGACATCACATCGCCTCTCGATTATCGATTATCTCTCGACTGACACACCTTCAGGCGGCCCCTTGGGCAGTGGACTGAAGAAGTACATAGAAGCGGACTACTCAAGGCTACGGATTTTGCTGATAGAATCCTTTTTTTTCTGTAGGTCTGGCAAGAAATGAGAATCTCACGACATCAATATCCCTCCTATTTCCGTCTTGCGCTTCCGGAGTGTTTGCTGTATTTTCTGTCGGTCTTTAGAATAGAAAGAAAATTTTTGCAGAAATTCCAAAGGGCGGAGATGAGAGTTGCAGTCAACATCCGTCAAAGACCGTGACCCGAGCCATCAAGTACACGCCCGCCACCACCACCATCGCGACACCGGCGCCGACCGTCAATCGCCAATGCTCGGTCCTCTTCAGGTCCCTAGGCAACAGCAAGCCCAGGGTCAGCAACAACAGGTTCAGCAACAACCACAACAACAGCAGCAGCAACTGCAACAACCGGGCGATTTGCTTCCGCCTCCCCAAAGTGGCCAAGACTTCACCCTCTCTTCTGTTCTTCACTTCCTCCAGACAGAATGGCGAAGATACGAACGCGACCGTAATGAATGGGAAATCGAACGCGCTGAGATGAGGGTATGCTCTCGTCTGGCCACAGTCTTCGATTTTTGTACGCTGGTCCCGACGCTCAACCTCGAAATTTCTGTTTAGGCTCGGATTGCGCTTCTGGAAGGAGAGCGACGGTCTTTCGAGAATGTCAAGCTCGACCTTATGCGCCGTATCAAAATGTTGGAGTATGCGCTTCGTGTAGAACGGTACGTCAGACTGTGACCCTTCTTGCATCCATTACTCTTTCTGACGTGTCCTTATCGTCTCAGCTCGAAGCAACTGACCCAGTCGTCTTCTCAAGGTGTACAGCCGACGAAATCCGGTGTCTCACATGGTCAGAAAGAGGAGAAGGAGGGCAGCGGCGGGAGCTCCCCAAGAAGTGAAGGTGCGTTTCGCAGCTGTCGACATTAATCTCGGTCGTTCATTTTCGCCACCTAGACTCCGCTCTACCTCAAGAACGGATACCAGGTGGTCAACCGAATGGGAACCCCCCCTCAAACCCCAGTAGCAGACCGAACACATGGGCTGGTGTACAGCTGACCAATGGCCCACAGGGTACGAACCTCCTCGGAAAGCCACCTCCCGGTCGTGATCCGAAGAGCAGGGCCCGAAGTAGAGAGTACCTGAAACAGTGCGTCTGCGTTCCATCACATTTTCATAATCCGTTTTTTATCGTACTCGTCAAGGTGTTTGCAAGAGGTTTCGTACTTGACCTCACCTCAAGCAATGAACCCTCTGCCAAATCGACCGCTCTTGAGCAACCCCTCCCTCCCTCTTTCCCTCCCGAATGTTCCATCGTTTGATCAGATCGCCTATAACGGACGCCCCAGGAAGTCGATGCCTGATCTTCCCAAGGAATTCCCTCAAATGATGAACATGAGTTCTGCCCCTCCTTCCGTGCAAGGGAGTCAAATCAATGCTCTCGACCGTAACGTCTCACAGTCACAACAAACGCAACAGCAACAGACTTCTGCTGGCTCAGGACCTCAGCCACAACAAGAGCAACCGAGCCAACTTACGCAAACCCAACCCACCCAGTCACAACAACTTCCTCCGCAATTGCAGTCACAGAGCTTGGAGAGGAACCACGACGGGGATATCGAGCCTCAGCAACTCACTGCGATTTTCAGGCCCGATGATGCGGGAGAGTGGAAGGAACGATTGAGGATGTCCCATGAGGCTGCTGAACGCGAGAGACTTGAACGCACGGGTGAAGCTCAATCTTTTGTGGGGGCTGCTTCCTGGGAACGCGGAGGGTCAGACGACGAGCACGGCGGTGGGAAAGATGTCGATGAGGAGGACGAAGAAGAGTCGACCACTAGCTTCGGAGAGGGTTCGGAAACTGACGGTGCCAAGCTTTGGAAAGTCAAGCGCACACTGCGAAAGTGAGATCTCCTTCGCGCTACGGTAACGCAGTTGTTCACATTTTTTTCTAGTCATCTGGATGCCATCCGGACAATTGCCTTCCATCCAACCGAGCTTTGCCTTGCTAGTGGCGGCGACGACAACTCGATCAAACTCTGGAGAATGGATGTTGCCACCCTCACTTCTTCAGCGCAAGTTCAATTTATATTTCCAAAAAATGCTAGAACTAAATTTATCCTCCAACAGATCACGCTCAACGGTAGAGGTCGAACCCCAGTTAACACTGCGTGGCCACTCGGCAGCAATCACGAAGCTGATCCATATTCCTTCAAAGCACGCGTTGATCTCGGCCTCATTGGACTCCTCGATACGTATTTGGTCACTCCCGCCACAGTCACACACGACATATGCGCCATACGATGGTTCCCGAGCTATAGGTGAACTCATTGGACACACGGACGCTGTGTGGGATCTGGCACTTGTCCGCGACGACAACACGCTGATCAGCTGTGGTGCGGAGGGAGCCGTGAAAGTTTGGGAGATCACCGCAACAGGCGGTAATCTGAAGCTTTCGTGGTCGTATAACGGACTGAACGACGACGGTGAGGAAATAAAAGCAGAAGGCGACACAGGAGATACCCCTGGAGCGACCGCGGTCGAAGCCGTGAAGATGGATCTGAAGAGGATCGCGGTTGCGTACCAAAACACTGTTGTCAAGATCTTCGATATTGAGACTGGAAAGGTGGAGATCAAGTTGCAACCAGAGATTGTTTCCGGTGGGTGTCTTGACGATTGTATGGCTTCGGGTCTGCTCACGCAGTGCCTCAGAGGAAGGAGTGTCAACCCAAATCAATGCCTTAGCGTCTCACCCAACGATGCCTCTCCTCGTGACTGGTCACGAAGACAAATACATCAGAGTCTTTGACATCTCCACCGGTAAGCTACTATTTTGCAAGGGATCGTGTCTATTTGTGTTCACGCCGGGATCGTAGGTCAATGCACACACTCGATGTTGGCCCACCTCGATGGTGTAACTTGCCTCTCAATCGACCCTTCCGGGTTCACTCTGGTCTCTGGTGGACACGACGGATCGGTGCGATTCTGGGATATTCTCGGGTCAAAAGCTTGTGTGCAGGACATCAACGTGCACAGGGAGAAAGCGAGGGAGGGAGTGCTCGCGGTCGAATTCCATCAATCGCTGCCGTTCGTAGCGAGCGCGGGGGCCGACGGTGTTATTAAACTCTACTCATCGTCGTAGTTGTTTTGTGCGAGAATATCTTAAGTCGTGCGTGTGGCATTATCGGATGTTGATATCTGTTCTCGTTGATATGTTTTTCATGACCCTCCACCGCCCCGGTTATCGCATGTCCTCAGTGTCTCCTCACTCATTCTCGAATCTTCTCAACGATTCTCATTCCCTCCGCGTTTGTTAGGAACCTTCATTTCTTTCACTTCATCTCAGCTCTGCCAACTGATTTTGCCCCATTCTGATCAGTTTATCTTTATTTTTTCGACCACAATTGATTGGATTCGGTTTTGACTGGCATCGATGCTAATTGCAGTGGGAGTGGCCACATTTTCGGGACGGTCGCGTGCACTTCTCGCCTATACGAAATTTTATCTGGCTGCTATCGTATTTTCTGAGAAGGTAAGGCGTTTGGTTGGGTACGTGACTGTGGGAATCGGAGCCTCTTGAGATCTTGAGATCTTGAGATGCAGCCCTACCACTGTACCAACGGTAAACTCTGATCATGCAGATTGTCCAACCTTCGACAACGTGAGTAACGATGTATTACTTTCGGACTGGACCGTGAGCTCATGGTATCAATTCCAGTTCTTCGTCTCTTGAATTGTCCGATGTGAGGATCCTGGGTTCGACGATCGTAGGGCACCTGACTGATGACTTAGTACCGGTGGAAAGGTTGAAGCGTTGGAGGGACACGTGCTCGACATCGTTCCGCTGTCCATGGGTTGGGGGAATTCGTTCGTCGGAGCGAACCGACTTCCGCCAGAGATCCTTGCTAGGGTGGCTCGGGAGTCTTATCCAATCAAGACCTATACGCAGGGTTACGGGTATGCCGTCGCTGGTATAACGCCATGATGTCGCCGGAGGTCTGGTCGGATATTGATCTTGACCAAGTTTGCGACGCCCAGATCTTCCTCACCCGGTCGAAGGGAGCTCCTGTCGACATCGAAATTACCGATTCACCTAAAGAGATACAGCTATCTATCCTATCCGTATGCTCTTCGCGCATCAGGTCCCCAGATATCTCTTCTTATGCGGTTCGGGAGTGTCTCCTGACCCACTTCTCTAGCACACCCGCACCGCTCATGCGTAACCTGAGAATCATCCGCAGTTCAAGTTTTCCTACGTACTCGTAGCTCCCCTCTACATTCTTTACAGGAAACCTTCGCTCAGGACGCTCATGCTCTTCGACATATCTTCTGATCTTAACTATTTTGTCCTTCCCAACCTCACAAGTTTCGTATTACAGTGTCTCTTAGGTCCAAACGCCACCCTGTCACTCTCTAGCCTCCTCGGTTTCCTCGAACGATCGCCCCCTCTCGAAAATCTATACCTTAGCTACCAAGGCGGTTACGACAACACAGTTGCGCCGAGGAGGGTCGTTACACTTCACCGCATGAAGTGCATATCCATCACTGGTATGCTGCTGGTCCCAAACGACGCTTCCTGCGGCCTCCTTGCCCACTTATCGCTCCCCTCTGGGGTCGTAGTCAGGTTATCGGTATTCATCTTTGGGCCGTGCAGGGATTTCGTCGCATGCGCCATCCCACTACATCACGACCTCATCCCATGTACCAAGTCACTCAGGAAGATCAAGTTTCTACAGATACCCGATTGCGGTTGCGCCGTGTTGTTTTCGGGGGACAATGGTGTACTCCGTATATCCGTGAGTTGGCAGGGGGAATTCGAGGTTCGCGGAGCCGGGGCGATCTGTTCACTTGGGCCGCTGGATGTATCTGGAATCGAGACTCTGGTGGTAGGAAATTGCCTGGAAACTCGCGAGCACTTCACCCAGACCCTTAGAAGTCTGGTGAACTTGTGTTCGCTGACCCTCTGGGAATGCGACAACAAAACGGTACTCCACGCCCTACGCCAGGAAGGGACATCGCCACGCCTACGGTACCTCGCAATCGACTCACACGCACGGGTTGCACGTGAGGGACCCCCTGGAAATGGCGAAAGTCAGGAAGTTGCGTGACCAGAAGTTGGAGACCTTAAGTTTCGAGGTATCGTCACACGATGACCTTGCTGGAGATATTTCCTCGTTGCAGGAGCATGTCGGGAGTGTGCGATATACAACCGGCAGCGGAGATAGTTCTGTAAGTTTTTTTTACTTAACTTCGCGCTGCGTATAACCCCTGGTTTAACGTTCAGATACAGGGACACCTTCACCCGTTTCGCGTCTGACATCCTCCACGATTGCCTCCAACCGGCCCCAATCAACCTGCACCCCCACTGTCATGCCCCTTAGATTTCCCTAAATTCCGCGATGAATGGTTTTGTGTTTGTACAGTACTTGTACATCCCCCCCACTCCGTTTCCCATTTCTATTACACTTTTGATGATGGCAAACCAGTTCGGTTGTCACAGAAACATTATCTGGTTATTTCGCATCCCCAAAACGATTTTTCCGGTGGCTTCGGAGAAACTGCACTGTAAAATAGGATCTAGGAGGGGGCGCACTTCAGTCCTTGGGCGGAAATGTGGTCGTTTGAAGGATCATCGATCACTAGTCACTCACCATCATGAAAGTTCCGGGATTCGGCAGTGAAAATGTCACCTGTTGACTTTATTCGGGGAGCGGTTTTGCACAGCTCTTGCAAGTCATCGCCGGACTCTACTGGTACAGCTTCCGAGCAGCTTTGATCAAAGGAGACCGCGACGACGATGTTCGTGGCTACGTCTAGCCGGCGCTTGATCCAAACACCACGCTTCCCCTCTGGACCTAACCACGAATTCCACGCCAGACATGGTCCAAGCTCCTCCTCACGTCCCATCTCGTATGCCCCAACGAGATCGATTTTCATCCTAGCTCCGGGTCCGGAAGGCACGTATTCGGGATTGTAGATCGTAAAGCGGAAGTAGAAGAAACCCGCGAACGCCGTTTGTGCGAGAACGTAGACGATGCGTGAATCGCCGGGAGATTCCGGGTTGGGTTGTGGTTCGGACAAGGATGCACCTGCAAAGCGGTGATGTGAGTACTGGAGGTAAAAGCGATAAGGATGGGGATTATTTTCGGAGATTGGTTGTCCGTCGGCGCTGGCGAATGGGGGGATTAGGTGTAATTCTACCCATAGGGACTTGAAGAGGATGATGTGGTCTCCCACCAGACGTAGACCAATAGTGGTTCCCTGGTTATTACATCTGAGCACATTTCGTCTGATTATGGACAATACCCGCGGAACTGTACGTACAGGTCCGGACGTGGCGATCTCGACCGTCCGGTTACGCATCCAGTCGCTAATTTGGATGCCAACGCCAGGGACTTCCATGATTATTGCGTTTCTGGAGGGCTCCAGGAAAAGTTTTCCAGGGCCCAACCGACCAATAGCCGCATAAGCCGTGAGTTGGAAGGCATCGTTCCCCGGCTCCGTCAGATGAGCCCGTAGTATCTGGGGTGCGTCTTGCGCCCTAGAGGCAATGGTGAAATTTGCACTACGAGACATATCGTGGTGCAACTCACTTCCAAAACCCGATGATAATGTCACCCTGGTAAGGATCGATGGCGGCTTTAGCATCTCCAGTGTCATCCTGGAAAGCACTCGACGCCGACTCGGGCAAATTGTATGGCTTTGGAGGGTCCTCTTGGATATCCCATATAGCGGGGGGCCCCGTTCCTGGGATGATTACGACCCATCGGTCATCCAGAACGTGTAGGGAACGGATCGTGTAGCGCTCGTCCCTCGTGGAAGGCGCCAAAATTGGGTCACGTTGTTTCATCCACCCGCGTTCTGCGGTATAGGAACTCAACACGGCTTTCTCGAGTTCGGGGTACGAAAGGTTTTCTAGGTTGCGAGACCTCAGAGCCCGTGGTAGCGGCGGCTGGAGACCGCGAAGTATGCCTATCCAGAGGAGCTTATCCCGAGTAACGTTATATAGGTATCTTTGGCTCTATTTTGGCTCCGTGATCTTAGAACGGTTTAAGGATGTTGGATTTGGAACATACCATTCTCAACGCCAAGAGGTCCCCGACCTCGAGCAGGGATGCAATACGGAGGATCAGCTCTGGTGGTAGATCCGATAGCGTCAACGTAGTCTTGGCCGCCTCATCAATCCACGAGCTTGCTGCCAGTTCTTTGTGGGAGAAAGTCTGGGGGACGGCGCGTGGCCCCTTTCCTGTGCATCGAACGGAGGATCCTGAAGATTGTGAGACGAGCGGCATCATCGCAGGGTGTGTTTATTTGGGGGAGGAAGTCGGGTGAACGGCTCGGATCCGGGATCGGTACTGGGTGTCATATGTCATGCCCACCCCCAAAAAGGAAGGATTGCCTTGCATATGGCTTATTGAATTCTACGAGAGATTTACTGCTCATTCTCCTTCGAGTCCTGTCTTTGTTCGTCCCGCTTTGCTTCGAACTGAGACCAAATCCATGGGTTGATAAACCCACGAGTCGAGAGCTCTGCTGCTGAGACGCTGACAGCGCCTTCGATTCGTCCCAAACATGTCTATCAGTTTCTCCGCTTGTGAGAATTCAGACAGGTGCAAAAAGAAACCAGCAATACCGTTGAGCCACAGAGGCAATCGAATGGTTGAGTCATGTTCCACTCGGTGCTCGGGTACAAAAATGTCACTGTAATTGTTCGGATACCGGTTATTATAATATTGCTGGGGCTAACATATCCTGAGGCTCACATGGGCCTCCCGCCCTGATTGGTCTCAAAGTTCGCACATGCCACTGGGACATGTATCTGGGAGAGAGATCGAAGGCTGCGTTGGGCTCACAAGGGTGATTTACTGGATGGTAGAGAGAGAACACTATCCCTCTTGAGACCACCCTTGTCAACCTACCCACCGTAGACAAGATCGGGGTTTAGTTCTATATTGTCCTCATGACCAGACCCACATTGAACGGTGTTGTACGCCGCACGGAGTACTCTAGCGAAGGGAGAAAAGTCGGTGAACCCCCCTTCAGCATTGAATGACTAGGAGCGGTGGATAGGTGAGGTGACACGGAAGTGATCAAATCGCACAGACTGAAACAGACCTTCCGGGAGACCAGATGAGATGCGAAATCCCCCGGCGAAACTCTACGATGAAGGGATCTGGGTGGGTTGGCACGTAGGACTCCTGAGTGATTATTTTAAGTAAGCTATGCTCGAAGGAAGGCTGGCAGCGTGGATCGAGTAGTTAGATTGTCACACCTCTGTGATTTATACAAACGAAACCATTCCAGTCAAACATTCATATCGGGTGGTGATTGTGAACATCAACGTCACATACCAAACCGATTTACTAGGCCTAAATCCGGCCTCTCATTCCAAAATCTGCCCGTTGGATGATGGGATGTATCTCACAAAACTCCATGGACATGCCCTGTTCCGGGCCGGCTGAGTTTGAACGGTTAGGGTTGGTGAGACCGTGGATCGATTGTCCTCGGCTTGTTACTCTCGGGTGGAACAGAGGCCATACAACATGCTCGCTTTAATTTTGTCGGGTGAGTTGTTGTATAATTCGTCAGAGTGGGAAAGACAAACCACATGATGGCGTGCTATCGTACTTATAGGGCAGGGCAGCATGCCGGGAGTGGCCCCCAACCACCCACGTACTCGAAAAGCGCCGTGATGTGAAGAACGTGGACCACCGAGAACAGTCATGAGTACCGAGGGCGGGCTGGAACTCGTGTCATCTCCAGCCGTTGTGCAGACCGTGTTCCATTTGGCGCATCCCTGCCGCTGTTTGCACCTGTTTGGACGGTCAATGTTGAGCTTCTTTCGTAATCCCTCGATCACACGCGACGCGTCCCACAGTCCACAATCAGTCGCCACCCTTGTTTCACAAAGTTCTCGGGCCTTGACCATTGTTCTAACATGGCCCTCGTCGACTTCTATCAGCTGGCCATCTTATTTAACTTGCGTCTCCGCGATGCACAGTTTCTCCCCGAGCACTCTTATCCTTCCATGTCCACCCCCGCCCCACCCAGGACCCGCGCGTCTCTCCCCCATCACAATTTCACCGTACCCAAGACTCCACCACGCAAACGGGACCATGTCACCGTATCTGGTCTGACTCCAGTGTCCCGTGGAGCAGCCGTCCGCCGGGGGCAGGAAGGTGATCCAGACCGGGTCGATAAGTACGACCGGGCCGACTACGAAGATTACATCCGGGAGGATCTGGGCTGCCGGGTGTTCGTGGACTACGAGGTATTCATGAAGCAGGTCTTGCACGTCCCAGAAAAATGGAGGACCATGTGGGGAGGGGCCATCAGGGCGATCGCGGCCGACAAGGAATTCAAAAGACACTACCAGAAGTACTGCAAGATGTGCAATGAAGGGATGACGCCTGAGAAGGCCTTCTACTCGCCATTGATGGAGACGGCCAACGCTGTTCTAAAAGTGGTGTCACGGTCGAAATTCAAGCACATCCCTTCGGAGAAGCGCCAGTACTATTGCGTCACTGACGTGAGGCACCTGAAGGGTGGGGTGATGGACAAGAAGAGCCTCTGTCCCGACATAGTACTCATGCACAAGAATCGAACGCCGCCAAGCAACCCGAAAGACGAATTTGTTTACTGGGCCAACCCCCTCCACGTCCTGGAAGTGAAGCCACACGACAACGCGCTGTGCGACGGAGCGAACATGCCCCATTTGATTGTCGACGGTGAGCACGCAAGGTGGGGTTTCCGTGGTTGGTTGTAACTGATATGGCGACAGGTGTTGACCCGGCTTTGACGCATGCAGCGCCTCCCGAGAAGCGGCGATGGCACGACAAGCAGCAAGAACCACCGATGACTCCCACTCCGTCGAACGTCCAGGGCAAGTCGAAATCGGGCCCGAAGTCGACTTCGCGGTCCACCGCCAAAAAGCGACGTGCGGAGGGATCGTCCGGGCCCAACCCGCGGGCGGCGAAGAAGTCGAAGACGAACACGGTCTCAAGTTCCAAGGCGAATTCTGTCTCGAGGTCCAGGAGGGGTTCGGTCTCACGTCGGATGCTCGAACAATATGCGAGACTTGAGGCTGAAAGAGGAGATGACGAGGATCCCCCTCCTCTGGACCCGGAATTCGATTGCAAGATCAAGCCGGCGCTTCAAGTGTGCCGTTACCTCTTGGAGATGTTCTCCGTCCCTCTGCTTCGCTCGCATGCCACCGCCGGTCTGGTCGATCGCGATCGCCTGCAGCTCTATCACGCCAACCGATCGGTGATCCTGGTGTCCTCGGCGATCAATTTTTCCGAGGAGGACGGCAAGACAAAGTTCATCGCCACGATAATCGCCTTCCACTGTCTTTCACTGGAGCAGAACGGGATTATGGAGACCCAGGTGCCGAGGAACGCCAAGATCGTTTCGCAGAACAGGATTGCAGATTCGTACGTGGTGCAGGAAGGAAGCGAGCTGGTTTTCCCAGACAAGGAAGGGCGTAAAGGGTTCAAAGTGAAACTGGGCGAGGTGATCTCCCGAGATCCAGCGATGATCGGGAGATCGACGGTGGTGCTCAACGCGACGTCTGATAAGTGGCAGATCGAAGGGAAGGACATCCCCCTGGTCGTCAAGATCAGCTGGCCGACTTCCAATCGAGAGCCAGAGACGAAGTTTCTGAAGAAGGCGAGCAAGGAGGCGAAAGGCGAGCATGCGTGGGCCACCAAGCACCTTCCGCATCTGTATTATTCGGAGGACGTGGTTCCTGCCGCAGGATCTACTCTGGAGAACGTTGCGCGTCTGTTTGACAAACCCGAGTTCGGCAAAAATAAAAGAATCCACGTGTACGAACGACGGACGCTCCGGATCATCATCCAGGAGCGGCTGCATGCGTTCAAATCGCTGGGGAGCGTGAGGGACGTCGGACAGGTGCTCGTGGATGTTGCATGCGGTACGTGTGTCCTTCCGGTCTTTAACAGTTGACGGTTTACCCCGTGCATGCAGTTCATCAATGGCTGTACAAGTATGCGGGGATCCTTCACCGCGACCTCAGTCCTAACAACATCATGTGCCGGTTCATCGAGGAGAAGAACGCGCAAGGGAGTATGGAGCGGAGAGTCTACGGGGTCCTGACCGACTACGATCTTTCGTCGTTTGCGGCCACCATGAACTCGGATTACACGAAGACGTCGCAACAACGGACCGGAACACCACCGTACATGGCACACGAATTGCTCAGAGGAACGAGCGCTCTCCACCTGTACAGGCACGACCTGGAATCCCTTTTCTACATCATGTTGCTGACGGCGGCGCGCCATACGATCGGGACCCCGGAGCGAGAGGACAAGCCCCGGGTGATTTTGCGAAGGTCGCAGAACCTCCCATATAAAGACTGGTTCGATCAACCACACTACAATGTCCTTGGTTCTCTCAAGGGAAGCTTTCTTTCGGAATCAGAGCCTATTGCGTTGTCCCAGGACTTTGAAGACTTTCGCCCATGGCTAGAGGACCTTCAAAAAAGTTTCTCGGGCGGGTTCAGTCTCGGGCTTTTTTCTTCCAATATGCGGACGAATCCAATTTTGAGGGCAGCTGTTAATTCCGCGGTTGCTAAGTTCGACGATGGAACCTTAGGGGGATGCGTCACTTATGCCACCATCATGGCACGAGTCCCCCACTTGACTGGAAAGCTCCAAGGGCTCGTCATTCGTGATCCCGAGTATCAACCAGTTCCTGCAGAGGAACCCCCGGTTGGTACAGCTACCAGTTAGAGTGGCCCCCTCTGGTCCTACTGTCGCTTTCACATCCTCCCCCTTCCTCGGATCTTCTTCATCTACATCCATGTATTTACATCAAATGTCGGCGTAGGCACTTGTAGCATGTAATCCCATTATTACTGTTGTTTTTTTCGGCCTTTATTCTGGAGTTTGTACCGCTGAGTCACCCCTACAACGCTGTATCTTCGTCGATAGGTGACTGTCCGTAACTGGAAAAATACGATATATAACCACTCTAGTAAGGGATCCCATCCACCACGGTTCCTTCCTCGATATGTGTCGGGGTCGGCAACATTGAACACTCAGGCTTTCAAGGCCTCAGCGACGCTTGTGAACCATGGTAACACGTCAAACTATCTCCCCTGGAACCACTCCATGGTGTCCCCGAGAGAAATATACAGAATTTGCAAAACTACAAGCTGGTCACATAGTCCGATAGCTGAGCATGAGTGCACTTGAATGATGGCGACGACGTGAAACCAGTGATCCCAATTGTCAACCGGTTTCTTGGAAGTTGAATCATGGCGCTGTGGCCCTCCTTCGAAAACCAGCCGGTCTTCCAAAGTACGGGGGTCGGTAAGGACTACAACTCACGACTTGCGAATGATTCAGTTTATCCATCGTTAAGTAGTAAGTAGTACTGGCACAAAGAAATTCAAATGTATGGACTGGCAACTACGTAGTTGATGTTACCCACCAGCCACCCAGGCCCTTTTCCCGACAGATCCTTCGGCAGTTTCACCCCCCCCCCTATAACCTCGACGACCGGTACGCGCTTCCTGAGCCGCTAAATCAAAGTTATAGTAAAAGAGCGCTCATCCAACTGACCGGTTATAACTTATGATATGATTCGGCGAGGCTGAGGTCGTGTTCTCGCGATCAGAAGCAAGCTGCGCCAATCCAGCTATGAAACCTTCGGTGATAAGGCAATCCAGGGGCACGAGAGTTTTCAGTGAGGAAGATGCAGGGACCGGCAACATGGCGAAAAGGGTCGGTCGTAGCCACAAGCATCGATGACAAGCGCCTCGAGGGACAGAAGGGGCTTCGTGGGGGTCCATAGCGCGGTATTTGAGGCGGAAATCTCGAATGCCGTCGAGAGATAGCACAACAAATCCTCGGAAACGACCCCTGGGGTAAAGTAACCCTTCGTACGGAAAACTCCCAGCCGGCCCGAGGAATCAAATTGTCCTTCAAGCCAGTGGGCAGCGGATCGATGTTCCATAAAGGCGGGCCGTAGAAAACATGGATGGCTGCCTTCTTCTCCGCTCGGGAAATTTTTGAGAGCAATGATGCATTGTGGTATGCATCTTCTGGAGTGAACGAAGAACGGAATGGCTGGTGTATGAGTTTTGATCCGCACATCCGCACTCTTTCCCATGGAACCATGATCACCTTCATCCCCCCAACTCAAGGGCTCGTTCTCCTATGTTACCTTGCTTGCAAGGTTTCCCTGACCCCCCGAAATTAAAGCGCTCGTTGTCTGACTATATGAACATCTTGACGGCACACATGTTCTTGAATGTAGCCGTCGGCAGTAGACACGGCTGCCGGGCTGCTCGGCACCGGTGTTCCGGTTCGTTTTGTTCCGGACTCGGGTTGGGTGCACGTACGTCTGAGTTAACATTTTGGCCCACCACCCCTTCGTGCTAGTGTCAAGTTCCCCAAGCCTCTCATCTTCTTCGAGTA
>Ga0307515_10013020_pt1 | contig 15584 bp, 12 predicted proteins | sample 17_EM_MG_FD_194513 | JGI IMG/M metagenome (GOLD analysis project Ga0307515, IMG submission 194513) | Populus trichocarpa ectomycorrhiza microbial communities from riparian zone in the Pacific Northwest, United States - 17_EM | ecosystem: Host-associated > Plants > Roots > Unclassified | place... | reverse complement strand
AGTAATAGGAACTATCTCAGCGCTCCTTTAGAGAACCACCACCAATCCCTTATCCAAGGCCGAACACACAAGCGAGCCCTCTCTGCACCCGACTTTACCTCTTCTGTTCACAGATTTCCTATCTTGGCCGACTCATCTTCTATGGGGCCCCGTGCTGAGCCAACCCCGCCGTCCTCGCATCACCCTGACAACTCCTCTCCCACCAGCCCTCCCGGCTATACTGCTCCGGACACTCCACCCAATATGGATGCCGGCAATCAAGCTCAAGCTATTGCTTGCATGTACATTCCCAATTGCGACACCGGCTCGCAGTTGAGAAAGGCCATCTCGCACATCTTCGGTCGAAATAAGATGTGTACTCGCCTCATTCCCCAACACATCTGGGTCCATTACTGCCGCAAGCACTACCAGCGTAGCCGATACCGCAATCCGAAGGAGTATGCCAAGTTGCAATGCGACTTGGTCCAAAAGCAAATTCGTGCTATTCGCGAATGGTCCGAGTCTAACCAAAGAAAGGGTGATGCCGGCACTGTTGTAGACTGGGGCTTGGCTGTTCGCAAGAGAGAACAGAAGCGCCTGGATGAGATCAATGCTGGAGGCCGCAAGAGAACCGCATCTACTGCTTTTGACGTAGGTAGTGATGAGGAGGGCGGAAGCCAAGGAAATTCTGTTCCGGCAACAGCTGTTCCCGTTTGGCTCTTGGATCATTGTGGAAAGGGTTACTCGACTGATGAGATTCTTGGCATCTTCAGCCGCCTCCACACCGAGATTCTCAACGATGAGATGCCCTGCTTCCCTGACATCGAGATTCTTCCGAACATCGTCGTTGATCAGGACGAGGCCAAGTCGCCGAAGGGATATACAAAGAGGACTCCGGCTACCGGCCACAAGAGATCTCAGTCCTTGGGTGTCAGCAACATGGCATCAAACTACTATCCTGCTGAGTCCCGTCGCATGAGCCAACCCGGAGTCTGGGGTCAGGATGCCAGTCCATATGGCGGATCCTTGCAGAAGAGACAACGCCCCAACGAGATGGGTATAGAGTCTCAAGAGCGTCTTATCCCATCATTCCAGAGACCTCGGATGTCCGAGAGACCCGTTGAGACCGGCCGACGAACCCAACATCTTGCCCACCGCCCCGTCCATCCGAGCATCCAGGAGCATGATGATGTCTATGGTCCACAACACGCCTTCCAACATCAATTGCCGGCACCCGTTGCACAACGCCACGGTGGTCAGTCGATGGCTGCACAGCTTGAGACTAGCAATGATTACGCTTACGCTGCACGACGTAGTATGCATCAACGATCGCAATCCGACATGAGCTTTGCTCGCCGTGAAACATATTCTCCAACTCCATCCATGGATCCAGCAGTCCAAGACCGTAGCGGACGTGTTAGCCGCAACTTTTCTCCCGCCTACCACCCCGAACAAAGCTATCCATCTATGCAATATGCTGATCATCGTCCGAGCCACGTCGCTCGCCCTGCCTACAGCCACTCTCGCCACCAATCTACCCCTATGGCGCAGCAATCATACCACGGACAGCACTCCCAGCCTTCCACCTCTGGCTACGGCTACGGTCAAGGTGGCAACCCCCTCCCACCACCTGTTCCGCAAATTACCGAGTCGCCGCAGGTCCAAGCCCTTTACCGCTCACGTCGTTAATTCTTTCGGACAACCTAACACTGGCAACTGGCAACTATTTACCCGTCACTGCCGCCGTCGCCGTTCTCCTTCTCCTTCCGTGTACATTGATTAGACGCCATGATTTCACACGATACCCCTCCTCTTTATTATTTCCTAGGTCAATCAAACAGATATCCATTAGCATGTTCTGTTGATTGAACCTATGTAATTACTGTTGGACTACTCCTGCTTTTCTGCGATGGATTTTTAGATGGGGGGCGAGACGAAGAAAAGAATTGCATTGATTTTTTTTGAGGCCAGCAACGGATGAACATGGGTGGGATGGACGATTCTAGGCGAGCCGCTCTAGAAGGAGCGATATGCTTGAGCGGGTGGATACATACATGGAGTTTATGATCATTGCGCAGGGTTCGGGCTGCCTCATACAAAAGGCTTCCATTTGCGATGCTTTTCAGTCACCTCACGGTGCTAATTAATAGACATGCAGTGCTTCACTACAATAATCTTTTGCCTTACTTTGGTGAATCGTCCTAAGTGTGCCTTGATGTGATGGAACAATGTGATAAAATAATGAGCGGGGCATCTGGCTGCAGTTCGTCTTAAGTTAAATCCTGCAAGTAGAATGGTCAGAGTTACTCTAGAACAATGGGATAAGCTAAATTGAACATTCTCAGTAATTCTGGAACAACGAGTGTTTGGCCAAGTTGAAAGTTCCAAGATCTTTAGGAACAATGAAACCTAGGTCAAGATGGACATTCTGGGATACGCTTGCACAATAAGTTTTGTGCCAACTTGGATGTTCGAGGATATTCTGAAATAACAAGTCTCGAGTCAAGTTGAATGTTCTTGAACTTTTGGAATAATGGGGACTTGGAGAAACTGGAAATTTGCATCGGAAAGTACCAGATTGCCTATATACCGTACAATGAACTTCCATTTATTTCAAGGTCCCAACTCAGGAATCATCAATTTCCTCCCCACCCTAATGTTCCCAACCCCTCTCCAACAACCAATCCCCTGAACTCTCAATGTCCCTCCTCACTCCAGTACAATGAGCTTCCCTCGCACGTGACGCAAAGAGGGGTTCCCCAGCTTCCTCCACCAAGCAACCGAGATCTCTTTGTTTGAAACAAGATCTATTTATGTGCTATATTTGCCGGGAGGTTCGCACCGAATAGGTTGCGTGTGACCTGAGATTTTCATTTGGGGCTCAATGGGAGCACAGGAAGAGCGTTTGCTCGGTGAAAGTCAAGGTCGTATTGCTTAGGTGGTTGTTGCACTGCGTTCCGAGTCCTTGTGTTCCGTTTGACGTTTAGTTGGGATTGGGTTTCTATTTTCGGGGGCTAGATGCAGGAATGAAGATGCTTGGGCTAGGAGGTTCAGGCCGAGCATCATGGAGCACCCCACGAAACAAATATTCCGAGTTGAAGGGTTGTCACGGGTAAACCCACGTCATTTATAAGAACCTAGCTTAGGTTATAGGAGACTTTACTTCGTTCCAAGCTGCCTTTAGTTGATCGCGGGAGTTTAGGAGCTCATGTTCAGATGACATGATTAAACCCCAATGGCAATTGAACAAGCCAGAAGGGCCTTCTTTAAGTCTTTCAAGTTCCGTCTACTTGCCTTCGTACAGTACATCCAGTACTTTTCGTGGTTTCTTTGTAGAAGTTCTGTGTAGAAGGTTCTTCAATTATGTACTTCTCCTTCTCCATCGCGGCCCTGATCGTGTCTGCCTCTGCGATGGCCGTTTTAATAATTTCAAGGCGAGTTCTGACATCAGTCCTTGGTCTTGGTTGAATCAAGTCGGCCCATACCAGTACTACATCGTAAGTCTTTCCTCGTTCATTTTAAGAACGATACTAATTCCAGCAGCATGGTTCGGACGCCATAACTTACTGCGTTAACCTCGACCCATCATTCAAGAATCCCGCCGACACAGGCAGCACCCGAGGCGCCAAGCTTACCTTGGGCAGCATTTCCTTCTGGAACGGCCGGACCATGCGCGGAAAGGAACTGATTCACCAAACAACGGCGGCAATCAACAAGAGAGCAGTGTTCTATCACTTCACTTCAGTTTACTACAAAGCAACACGAATGTTCCATCCATCTACCGAGAGCATTAAATCTGGTTCTTCGAGTCTTACCACACGGATATCAAATCTGGATGGATTTCGGGAGAGAGCGGAACCAGCGACCCATTGTTGAGATGGGATATTGGTGGGTCCACGAAGTGGAGCACGAATTGGACAGCTATTGTTTAGCATAATATTGCTAATAAGATCGTACGTCTTCTTGATGCTTACGAGGGCTAGCTCATGCTAATCGGACATAGAACTTGGGGTCTTCAGTTGCTCTCTGGCACTCGACAGGTTCGGACCCATTGACTTTGACGGTTCCAGCCGTGCGCACGTCCGCATCTTCGAATAGCGCAGACTAGCATTTGGGTGTTCTTGAACTCCCTGTTTCGGGCCGGAAAGACTCCACAGAAGACTTCTTCTTAGTGGGGTGTATATTGAGAGTGACGTTGACGAAAACCGTTACTGGGCCTGCAGGTGCAAGCTCTAGAATTCGTCGAGGAACAACATAAGTGATTCGGTGAGAATATTTAGGGGAATGTTCCGACGGATTGCCGCAAGATGGATATCAAAGAATCATCGAGAGCCAGAGCGAACATTGGACTTGGACAATCTGAGGGAAAGGGGGTTCTCATTCTGCTGTGTATATTCTTCAGGAGTGCATATCTGCTGAGACATCATGGAATTTCTTATTGTTCATCTTAATTACCTTATGCCTTGCATATTATAAATTCGGGGACTTAGGGATCACTTGAATGTGTTTTGATAAGAGCTGGGTTTGGAAACACACCCTGGCCACGGAAGAGGCCAGGGAAGAGCAGCCAGACCCAATGCAGCCTAGCCGCACTCCAGCCTAGCCGCACTCCAGCCAAGTCCTTACATTTCGACTTCCCCTGGTGCCCCAAAGCTTTCGATGTCTGCAACCCTGCACTTCCCACCCCGCATTCATCACTCTTGATGTCCACATGCGGTCATCCAATCGGAGATCCGATCATGTTCACGATGCTCTCGACAAGAGCGACATCGGGTGTTCACTGCTCACTGCAGGCAGCGCGGTGGAATAGCATGCACTGAGTCATGAACGATGATGACACGCCCTCCGGTTGACATGACCTCCAGCGGGTATAAATGCCATGCGTTCCCATCAAGTCCAGTAAGACTCGAGTCGCACGGCGTTGGGACGAATTGATTCGAATTTTTGCGACGTCAGATCTGTGGACACATCAAAGCTGATCTTCTTTCCCAGCAACCCTATTTTTGTTTCTTCTTGGATTCTTTTTGCTTGCCGTACTCGAAATCAGTAATCTAAGTTTTCTTTCCAAGTTTTCGTCTTTCGAGCCAAGGCGCAACGTTGCGATTCCTCCACTATAACCGGATAGATAAGAGATGTTCTTTGGTTCTTCGAGAACGCCATATGTCCCTGGAAAGACACAAGACGACAATGTTGCAGCCGAAGCTGCTCCTGCATCAAATGGTGACATGGAAGTGGGAAACCCAAGCTCATGGGACGAGCCACCCGGCGCCTACTCCGTAAGCCACGGACAGCAGTGGGGATCTGCACACCGGGGCTGGCTGGCGCCAAGTCTTTCCTTGTCCAAACGAACGTCGTAAAGCTGTACAAAGGAGGAAGGTGTTAATTACGTCTTTGGTTGTTGATATTGAGTGATGTCTGAATTCTGGGATATCCACAGATAAGGCGGTCATTCACAAGCATCAATTGGCGTACGCAGTTTACTCGTCCAGTGGAGTTGCTGCATCTGTTCTCCCCTTTGAGCCAACTTTTCCTTGTGGTCACGGAGAACAGCCGAATTGGTGAGACGTTGTATGGCCAGAATACACTCTGGCAGTGAACATGCTCATCGGTGCTCCTGAACACAAAGGCCAAGCCCAAAGTCGCACTGCAGTAGTCTACAAATTCGGAATGATCACCGTGAACTACATTTCTCTGGCTGTTATTGGCCCATTCGTGCCCAATACTATAGTCCCTTATCAGTCTGTAGCAAGGTGATCAGCACAGAGGGCGGCGAAGGGGTGCATTTATGTTACCCCAGCCGGCTTCAGATCTGGTAGATAAGGTACGGGATATCTCAATTGCCTCCCTTGTGTTCTCCCAACTTCGGTGATACCATTTTGACCCAGACTGCCACTGGCATCGAATTGATACTCATCATGGCGGAATCACCACAGAAATCAATGCAGTACTCAGATCCAGAGAGCGATGTCTACGGACAGGGGAAGAAAAGTGAATATGTTACAGAAACTCCTACCTACGCTACGGATGAGAGGCTCGGGGAGAACGAGGAGTATGGAGAAGTGAAGGAACTGAGGTAGATTTCATATTGATCGAACTTGTGCATTAACCTAACTGTCAAAAGGCGCGGTCTTGCGCAGAGGCATATTCAAATGATTGCTTTGGCAGGTACGATTGGAACAGTGAGTACCCCATTCTGAATTCAGGAAATTTTCTGACGCGGCGTCAAGGGTCTTTTTCTCGGCTCGGGCAAAGCCATCGCGCGCGGAGGGCCGCTTGGAGCATTGTCAGTTTCCCACTACAAGCTATGAGGACCGTACTGAGATTTCATAGCATGGGATACTCGTTTGTGGGCGTTCTTGTCACTGGGGTAGTGCTCTCAATCGCAGAGCTAAGGTGAGAGCTGCCCAGGCACATCAGGAACAATCCTACTAATACACAACAGCGCTCTTCTTCCCCTTAGCGGCGCGATCATTCGGCATGCCGAGCACTTCGTTGACCCCGCGCTTTCGTTTGCACAAGGATGGAACGTCGTGTATACTTCGATGGTGTCCTTACCTGCTGAACTCACTGCCGCTGCCGTCATTGTACAATTCTGGAGTACTATCAACTCTGCTGTTTGGATTACCGTGTTCGGCATTCTCTTGATTGGAAGCAATCTTTTGTTTGTCCGAGTGTATGGCGAAATGGAATTCACATTTGCCACTCTTAAGATTATGCTTATCGTTGGATTGAACATCATGGTACGTATTGTGCCGGGTTTGAGTTAGCATTCTGACTTTTTCGAAGGCTCTCGTTATCGTTTGCGGTGGTGGCCCAGACCATCATGCATATGGGTTCCAGTACTGGCGTAACCCTGGGCCATTTGTTGAGTATCTTGGCATTAAAGGCGACTTAGGTCATTTCTTGGGTTTCTGGACTACCTTCTCAAATGCAATTTACGCCTACAGTGGCATCGAGAATATCTCCATTGCAGCAGCGGAGACACAGTCGCCAAGACGCAACATTCCAATCGCGGCCAAAAGAATCTTCTGGAGAGTCTGCATTTTCTATAGTGCGTAACCCGAACAAATTCAGAGATTCATGCTGACTTGGATTGAAGTTCTGTCTATCTTCATGGTTGGACTCATCGTTCCATCCAACGACCCTAACCTCCTTCATTCAACTGGAAACGCAGCTCAATCGCCCTTTGTTATTGCGTCTAAAAGAGCAGGCATCAAAGTAGTACCATCCATCATTAACTTCGTCGTCTTGACAAGTGCTTGGAGCGCCGGGAATTCGGGTCTCCTTGGCAGCTCACGCACCCTCTACGGTATGGCTCGTGAAGGCCGCGCACCAAAGATATTCCTTCGGACAAGCCGCATGGGGGTCCCTTACGTGGCAGTTGGCTTTATTAGCTTGTTCATGGCCCTCGGGTACATGAGCTTGTCCTCCGGTGCTAGCGTTGCATTCGGATGGCTTCAAGATCTCGTCTCTGTTGCTGCAATTATCGGGTGGATGGTCATCTGCACCGTCTATTTGCGCTTCTACTACGGCTGCAAGGTCCAGGGGATCGATCGCTCGGAGCTCCCATGGAAGGCGCCGTTCCAGCCCTATGCTGCCTGGCTATCCTTGACCTCGTTCATTGTCCTTCTTCTGACTGGTGGATACGCCGTTTTCATTAAAGGACAGTAAGTTTCCCTTCCCAAAACTCCTTTTGGCACGGAGACACTGATTCTTGAGTGTAGCTGGGACACCGAGACGTTCGTTTCTTCGTACATCAATATCCCGATCTTCATCATCCTTTACTTCGGATACAAGTTTATCAAGAAGACGAAGATTATTCCACTCGCTGAGATCCCCATTCGGCATTTGTAAGTCCCAACTTCTCGGAATATTAAACCTCTTGTAGCAATATCCAAACAGCTGCTATAACATCCTACCCTCAAACATTCCTGAAAGAAGTATGCTGACTCCGACTTCTTGGGATCAGCATCGATATCGCAAACGCAAATCCCGAGGCTCCTGCAAAGCCAGTTGTTGGCTGGAGGAGATTGAATATCCTTTGGAGTTAGATGTAGTGGAGTGTCCGATGATATGGAGCACCCGAATGAGAACCATGGGTGCTTTTGTGTTTGATGCGCAAAGGTGCAATAAGGCTTTGGTGAGAGATATTTAGATATTGAGAGGCAGTCAAAATCGTGTCGATAAATACGATCAGTAGATTTGAACGAATGAATATGCAACGGACAAGAATATTCTTAGGTATATTATCATGAGGTTTCCACACACTTGTCAACCGGCCTCTCCTTTCTGGTAGAACGCCTTTGTTCTTCCTCAAAGAGACGCATCATGACTTTTTATCTAGCATCACACGTGATTCGGGGATAAAGGGGATGTTAGCAGGGGTAAAGGTCTAAGCGAGATCGAGGTGATCTCCTTGAAATTGAAGTTATGATCTTCAGATGCTGCTTGTGGAGTATATGGCTCTATTACAAATTTCTTTACCGTTCAGGAGATTACCTCCAGCACATTGCTTTCAAAACTCAAGTTTATCCCACTCGGAGGTTCAATCGAATGCTCAGCATGTAGTTGGATTAGGAGATGCTGAATGGATGCTGGCTGTCATAAGGCAGAGGAGCAGCAGGCTGGCGGATAATCGAACAGTTAGAACAAAGAAGCTTAACAATGAAATTTCAAATAAGATTTTGCAGAAGTTCCACCAAGATACTACTGTACCGTGTCGGTACGGATAATATATTACTCGCATTTTCCCAAACTCCGGCTGATACCCACGACGTCGGCCGCCACAGCCCCAAGTCGCCATTCTCCCATCAGCTCCGCCACTTAACAAGCACTGACACACTTCCCCGCCCCGCCCCGCCCCCACCCCTTCAAAGAAGAGAGAATTCGCTTTGTTGCAAGTCGGCAATCTTCGCGTTCGCTCTCACTTTCCCGTTTGGGATCGGATCGTGTAAGGGTGACACCTATCCGCAAGCCAGGGGGAGGCATTAGGGACTGAACGCGAATACGATGCTGTGCCGAGCAGACGGCTTGATACGAATCAGTTGGCGAGACGGAGATGCGGGGTCGTGGATTTTGTAATAAGCTATACTGGTACTGTACATAAAAGAACGAGATATTGGTCGGCCGGATGGTCAACTTTTCAAATAGCCCAACGTTCGCGGCCCGGCCGCTTCGGAGAACAGCACAAGAAAGTGGATTCAAGTTAAATCCCATACATTGGTAACAAGGTACAGTCACAGAAGACTGAGTGATGGATTAAGAGTAAGCCTTGTGTCAAAGTTAAAGATGTTAACTCTTAGTTTCTCGATGAAAAGTGGGATTGCTCTCGCTTACAGCACGAGCCCCTGAACGCGGGCGCTGGCGGCAGGGATTTCAAAGTTCGGGACAACCTCACCGTCAGGAAAGCTCAAGTGACTCATCTGACAACGATATTTGGTTTCATTCTATCTTGGTTTCTCCCCATTGTTTTTCAAGTTCATCTTCAAATCTGACTTTGAGATAAAGAGAGGATTGGGCCTATCTCATTAGTCATGGCATTCTCAGTGTCCTCTTCCTACGCTAAGCTGCGGTCTATCGTCGAAGCAACCCCAAACGATCCCCTCCCATCTTTAGCATCAATACAGAAAGCAACTAAATCTTTGGTGGCCTCCCTCCCATCCACCGGCCTCGGAGAAGCAGCCACAGAAGCTCACCTGCTGAGTGACCTACCCGGCGGATTCAATGGAACCAAGACGTCGTCAAATTATTATGGCTTCGTAACGGGAGGAATGTTCCCCATCGCCGAAGTCGCCGACAACATTGTGACAGCATTTGATCAGAGTCCAATGGTCCATTTGCCTGACCAAAGCATCTCCACTGTCGTGGAAGATCGAGCTTTGGGTATGCTTGTTCAACTTCTGAATTTGGGACCGGCGTGGGAGGGGAGGACGTTTACAACAGGTGCTACTGGTGCCAACATCTTGGGCTTGGCATGCGGCCGTGAATTTGTGGTTAATTCACGCCTCAATAACGCTATTGGGGGGTGTGGCGTGGGCGAAATTGGGATCTTGGCCGCTTGCATGAAGGCTGGAATCAAGGAGATTCAAGTGCTAACCACCATGGGGCACAGCTCACTTTACAAAGCTGCGAGCGTGAATGGGTTGGGTCGACACTCGGTGAAGGATATTCCTGTCAGCAAAAATGAGCCGTGGAAGATCGATGTCGACAGCCTGGAACGTGAACTAAGACGTTCAGAAGAAGGTGTTGTGAGCATTGTTGCAATCAGCGCGGGAGAGGTCAACAGTGGCAAGTTTGCCGTGAGCGGACTTGATGAAATGAAGAAAATCCGAGGTTTCTGTGACAAGTACGGTGCTTGGTTGCATGTCGATGGTGCCTTTGGCATTTTCGCCCGGTCACTGCCAAACACTGCTGAGTTTGCCTCCCTCATCAGTCTCACCTCTGGTCTCGAACTAGCGGACTCGGTCACAGGAGATTGTCACAAATTGCTGAATGTGCCGTATGATTGCGGTTTCTTCCTTACACGCTCAGCAGACACACTCTACTCGATCTTTCAGAATCCCAATGCCGCCTATCTCTCATCAGGCCCGGAGGCGTCGATCCCTTCACCACTGAACATCGGTCTTGAGAATTCGCGAAGATTCAGAGCTTTACCTGTTTACGCCGTTCTTCTAGCCCATGGCCGAGAAGGACTGGGCAAAGTGTTTGCAAAACAGGTTCGTCTAGCCAGGGGTGTTTCGGAGTTCTTGAAGGCAAGCAACGACTATGAACTATTGCCTTCGAATAGTCTAAAAGACGATCATTTTGAGGACATCCACATCATTGTCATATTCAGGGCCAAAGACGAGAGGAAAAATTCAGAACTGGTTAACGACATCAATGCAACAAGGAAGATGTACGTCTCGGGCACTCAATGGGAAGGCAAGCCTGCTTGCAGGATTGCTGTGAGCACATGGAAGGTCGAGGTTGAGAGAGATTTGAAGTTGGTAACAGACGTTTTGAAAGAAGTCGTTGGTGATTTTCCATCATAAACAGATCGCATCCAGCGATCATTGATACCGTTTCGTTCCTTTGCGATCCAGAAGTCGTTGACGTGAATCATATGGAACGGTGAATAGGGGTATGTTGGCGTCGCTTGTCAGAGGTTCCCATCGAGGAAAGGACGAGGCTTTTCAACCTTAACTTCGCAATCTTCCTCCTCTCGAGAATAGATAGTAGATATGAGGCCCCCGGGCTCTGTACTTCCACGCCCAGGCAGGTAGCTGCGTCGACTATGCACGCTTCTCAAGTATCATTTGGTCTCTGGTAGTGTGCCACCAGTAATGGGACGTTCACTCAAGATGAGTCTCGGATACAGTGCAGGCGCTTGCGTGGTCAGTATACTACTCTTGCAGAGATGCTCCAGGTAGTTTCAAGAACATGCCACTCGAAGTAAGTATTATCATGACACGCAGTGCTAAGGGAAGTCGAGCCAAACTCAGTCCGAGCAACCTCTCCCAGCCTCGAAGCAGGAAGGCCTCGCAACAGTCATGACTGGGTCTCAAGGTGAGTTTCAAGTTTTGCAAGGTCTCGTTGAGAAGTACGAAATCCTGGGATCTCGAAGTAAGAGGGCTTGGGATAGACTCAAATGGAGCTCAAACGCCATCGGCGAGTTGAGAGCCAGGTTGACCTTAACCACAGTTCTGCGTACTGCTTTTTTTGGGGTGCTTATTTTCCACACGGACCTTCACTATGGAGTTAATCCTAGCGTTCTAGCGCCTCTCAAGTTGTGGTTGAACGAAAGCTCAACAGGAGGTTCAAGAGAGAATCAGTCCTCACATTCGCTACTATCGAGTCTCCAACTGTTGATGACAAGCAAATGTGGAGAGTCGTACGAAAAGAGCTCGAAGTGGAATCTCAGTCGCAGCTTGCAGCAAAATCGAAAGGTGCGATTATCTCACGTAGGATTCCCATCCAGACAACCAATGCCAACACGGATACCTTCCAATATCTCACGGTTTGTCGCCCCGCAGTACCTCGGTACATTTAAAAATCGTCAGGCCTCCCCTCTCCTCAGAATTGTCTCGATCTCTTTATGAACCATTGTTATGTCCTCTCACCTTGCAAATACCGTGGCACAGTCCCCTTGATTTATCGATATCGTCGCCGGGCCTTAAAGTGGCACAAGAGCACAGGCAAATGTCACCAACTGCAAATCCAATCGCCATCTCACCTCATTCAAGTCTCGCACTTGCCGAGAGTGTGTGAGATGCCAGAACTTCACTCTCACACACCAAATAACAACAGAACACCAGAATATCCACTACATTCAGAACTTCAGAACCTGGAATTCTTGATATTCTGTTACCTTTTACCAACCTCCTTTCCAAGAGTCCCAAATCAAACCACCTGATCCCAGAAATCACGAGGCACCAATAAGTACGAATTCTCCCACTGTTGCACCCTCCCCATCATCCTCCCAACATCCCTCCACAATCAGCTTCACATACTCCCCGCTCCACGCACCACCCTCAACATCAACGGTAGTGGTATTCCCGGTTACAGGCACCACCTGCTGGCTACTGGCAGCATAAGCCGCAGCATCATAGGGCACATTAGGTGTAATGTCGTCAATCTCAATCACAATCCCAGTCCCAGAAAGGCTCTCCCCATCCGTGCTATTGCTAAATTCAACAATGACATTCTTTGGTGGACGAGCACCCCAATCAAAGAAGATTCCTGAAACTGGATGAGAAGGGACGGTCGTCATGTTAACGAGCAGCGAGGCAGATTCGTTGGTTGCTGGCTGCCAGCGCGTGGAGGTCGCGCCGTCGATGGCTGCTTGGGCGAATTGGCCAGGTGCGTATGCGTCTTCGCTTGTTACGGGAAGGCATTGGAGGAGGTTGGAGGCGTGAGTTAGGTTTTGCCAATATAGGCGGTTGGGGACGGTGACTGTTTGGTTGATGGCAAGGTTGTAGTCCGTGGTTTGTGAGCCTGGCGTTCCCACGAAGAAGGGGAGAGTGGTGTTTCCGTAGAGGTCGTTCACGCCTGCTGAGGCAGGTGTAGACAGGCGAGTGAGAGTCGTGTGAGTTGTGTTCATAAAGGCAGAAAGAGTGGCGCCTGCATAGTAGAAAGTACGGACTTTCACGTGGGAGATTTGGGGAGGTAGGGAGGGGTCGATATACAGAACTGGTTGATCCGTTCGAATACCCAAAAATCCGAACGGCACAACTTGATTTGCACCTCCATGGCCTGTAAGGAATGGGAAGGCGGGATTGGTGTTTCCGTTCAGAGCAACATCATCAACGGCTTGCTCAGAGAACTGGAACCAAGGCGCACGAAGATACGGCAAGAAGCCATTCAGCGTGTAGGTATAAGCGGAGCAGCCGCTTGGGGATAATGCATTGGCATCTACTGCAAATACCGAGTAAGTCATAGCAGGTCCGTTAGGAGACTGCTTGTTGGCATACTGCTTCTCATTAGTTCAGATCTTACAAGTGTTCTTGGTAGACTTACATAATCCAAGTCGAGCAGCTTGTCATCAGCGCTGTAGTCCTCGCCATAATCAAGCGGATACGTCAACAACACTACATCAGCTTGTTTGACGGCAACACTGTTATTCATCGTCTGATATTCCAGGGTGATGTTCGACGGAGCACTTGGGAAAGCAATATTCTGCCATTGTGTCTGCCAAGTGTCGTTGATTGGAAGGCCTTGATCCAATCTCAGATTGTTGGCAAGTCTCAGCAGCTCGGCCGCGCTAGCGATTGTGAAAGCGCCGTTGTCAACGTTATTGGCATATTCATCTGGATCAGTCATGTTGTGAAGCCAAAATGTCTTCGTCGTCTCATTATAATTGAGAAGGTTTCCTGTCATGTTTGCTGCAGATTCAATAACCTGTCTCGGTCCATTGTCGAACCAAGTCTTGTTATTAGTGATGTTGTATTGCTGGAAGAGGTTGAATGAAATGTCGTAGTTGAGGTGGTATTCATAGTCAACACAGGGCCCTGTTCCGGTGCAATTTCCATATCTCCCCGCCGTCCAAGAGTAGAGTGCGCTCCCCTCCGGATACCCATTGAACTTGGCATTCTCCAAAGCCTGCGGATGTTGCTTAATGCGGAGATTACTAATCTGCTTGCTCCAGCCCGGGAAGGCAAGATTCAAGCCAGGAGCCATCCAGTAATCGGCATCCCAGAATACAAGTCCAGCATAGGAGTCGGAGACCAAACCACCGACAGAAATACTGTTGTCGTTCAACCCGCTGCCATCGGGCTGAAGACTCTGGAGGAGGTAGTAGGTGTTGGCCACTGACGCAATTTGCAAGATCTTGGTGTTCAAATCGTCAGGAAGCTCGCCAGTGGCAGGATCAGTGAAGTCGTCCACCGAATCTGCTGTCAAGATTTTGGACCATTCAGTCACATGTTCGTTAAATAATGTATCCCAGCCATCTAATTGAGCGGTCTCTTGGGCCCCGCGAGCAGTTGACTCTGCATCGGGGAATTTATCGTTGGATGCAATCCCCACATATTTGTAAAAGGTGGCTGTCTTGTCCTTCTTGAGGTTGATTTTGAATGACTGGGAAATTGTAGTGTCGTTCTGGGGAACATACGGTCCACTCCCAGCAGCTCTAGACGATGCATCCGTGTAGGCATTTGAGAAGTTGGCTTCAGAAATGACATATCCCGTGATATTCGCAAGTCCATTGGGATGTACGGAGGTGTAGATGGTGCTGCCATTTGTATCCATCCCCTTGGTATTCAGATAGGATCTGGCAGCGCTCCGGCCATCCAGTAAATCGGTGACGGTACCGCTGATGTCATTGGAGGGCGTGATGCTAGCTTTAACAGCAAGCACGTTCGGTCTCGTTCTGCTGAAGAATGCGGTGTAAGAGACGTTGAAAGTGGCGGCAGAGTTTGGTGGGCTCCAAGTATAAGACCACTCGCCAACCCCAGTCTTGAAAGAGATCTTTGACTGGAAGTCGGAGAGTGTGGTGTTCTTGACTGTTGCATCCAGATAGTTGTCCCCAAAAGCAAAAACAATTGCAGTCGGGTGTGGAATACCACTGATGAACGACTCCCAGCCATACTGATTCAGCCAAGGGTAGTTTGTTCCACTGCCATTTTGTTGAACGTCATAGAAGCCTGAGATGGTCGAGAAAGCAATTCTGGTGTCGAACAAGGGCCAGCCATTCGTAGGTTGAGTACCGCTTGCATCGGTCTGGTTGACGTCCGTTTCGGAGAAAGGTCCTGCTGCAGAAAGAGAAGCTCCAGTGTATCTGCAGCATATTGAGTCAGTTCTTGTTCCACTCCAGACAAGAAACAATGGCCACTCACCCATTGGCAAGAGACATGCGAGATTGGTACTGTCCCGGAACGAACTTTGTAGTAGTCAAAGACCACTCAGTCTGATTCCAAGCATAATTTGAGGTTGTAGTAACTGAGAAGTCGGTCTGGGCTTGAGCTCCAAAGCTCAGCACCAGAAGCGCCAATAGTAACGGCATGAAGTTACCCATTGTGCGAGATACGGTGAAATTGAACGGTCAGAAACTATTGAAGGAGGAAGAACGCAATTCCCATCTCGTCTCGAGCTTCGTGTCTGTGCTAAAGTATCTGTCATATTCACTGGTA
>Ga0307515_10013018_pt1 | contig 15584 bp, 16 predicted proteins | sample 17_EM_MG_FD_194513 | JGI IMG/M metagenome (GOLD analysis project Ga0307515, IMG submission 194513) | Populus trichocarpa ectomycorrhiza microbial communities from riparian zone in the Pacific Northwest, United States - 17_EM | ecosystem: Host-associated > Plants > Roots > Unclassified | place... | reverse complement strand
ATTATCATAAGAAAAGAGGGGCTTTGAGAAGGGGTCGACAGACGGCCAGAAGTCAACATCGGTCAGGTATTTATTTACAAACGAAAACTAGGCCGAGATTTACAATGATGAGTGCCCTTTAGCTGTTTCAAAAACGAATATATTTTACCTTTTGGATCTGTCTATCCACGCAGGCTATCTGAAGACCATCGGTGGCCACTGCTCTCCGCTGTTGTCGCAGCCTCGCTACCCCCAGTTATTACCGTGTAGATATCTATGAGTTCCACTAGTGCCCACTGGTAACGCCCCATCAGCAATCATCACCATTCACCAGTCGACTTTGCTATATTCTCACGATGCCTACCTTTAGATACCTACCACCACCACTCACTCCAGAAGGTAACAATGTCACTAATATAGCCAATTAGACCACACACCTACTTGTGCAAACTTAAATTACTAGGGATGCGAGATTTACGAATCAAATTTGCAGTATGGAAATGGGCATTTAAAAATAGGTGAATGACAGTTGTCAGCCCAAGATGTTGGGGGATGGTATGGCACACAATATGATACAACCCTCAAGAGCGATTGTTGGGTTGCGTCAGCTTCGAAGTTTCTGCTGCTGAGCGTCCAAACCTTTCAATGACCTTTAAAGAGATTTTACCTCGTCCTATAACTTTTGTATGACAGTTTACTCGCTTGACTATTCTTAAAATACCATCTTTTTTCTAGTGGTTCGATATCCTGCAAAGATCAACCACTTGCGGCGAAGGATGTCAGGAAAGGTAAGTGACGAGTAGGTCACGTGAAGACGGATGCTAATAGGTTTAACTCTTGTATTCTACATTGTTTCCTTCCTCCAATTCAACCATGCGTCATCAAGTCTTTTTATTCGCTTTTCACGTCTTCTCGTTTCTTCCATCTCTGCTATTCACCTTCACAAAGCCCACCTTGGGGCTTCAGAGTATCCAAGAAACCTATTGCACAAGCTTAAAATATGTCGACAAGCAACTAGGTTATCGAGATCCTCGGTATCATACTCCTGCTCGGGCTCAGCTTCAGCTTCGCTGAAGTAACATCGATCTAGGTCAATCAGTGTCCGCAAAAAGCCAGTCCGGCCGCCAATCGGCCTACAGATTGCCAGACCAGTCAGATACAGACCATCATATATGATACCAGCCTTAATATGGGTCAATCTGGCCCCTGTATAACAGCGAGCTCAATAGGGTGATGGAAAGGCTATCGGTGATGCGAAGCCTATCTCTAGTAATGGAAAGTCCGTCGTCGCCGTCGATAGCGACTTCGTCTCCAGTGTGGCGGAGTCGAGAAGGACAAAGAAAAATGAATTTATGGAGAAGCTTAAAACCCTTATTGAACCTACCAAAGGGGACGAGGACGAAGACTAAATGCCAAAGGTAGTCTCGACCTCCACAACTTATTTTAGTGGCTAACAGAGACTACAAGTAAACATCCGTTCAGGTATTTCGACATCTTCCAGTGAAACTACCGTGCAAAGTTTAGAAGAAGTCTAGGGATAAAGCCACTGATAATGGCTTGGTCTCCGGCATTGCCGAGAAAGCCACCAAGAAGGAGGGCGACGAAATTTTCAAGAATCTTGACGTTTGAGGCAACGGAGTGGGATCATGGCATTTAAGTGCTAAAGATAGTTTCGAGCTCCACAACTTGTTTCAGAGGCCAACAGAGACTATTGAAAAGGGAGGGAGTGGGATGGGATCGGGGGCCGGGAGCCGGGAGTCGGGGGTTCTGGGCTTTAACTTTATGGTATTGACTGTATTTTAAGTTTTAATACCAATTGTATTCCTAACATTTCCTGCATTCTTAATATTACCATAGACCAAGAAAATGGGAGGCTTTTGAGAAGTGATTCTGAAGTCGACATCAGTCAAGTATTTATTTGCGAACGCAACAAGTTTGGTCAATATTTATAATGATGAGTGCTATTTTAGCTGTTTCTAGAGATAAAAATGCTTTACTTTTTGGATCTGCCTAGCCGTGCAGACTGCACACAAGCTTCGCCGCCGCTGTTACCACCACTCACTCAAAAGAGTAGTATGGTTGCCAATATGGCCAATTGGACCACACCCACTTCCGCAATCCTAAATTGTCAGGGATGTGAAATTTACGAGTGGATTTTTGATCGCAACAGACGACAGCACATAGTATTGGTGAAAGGGAGGAAAATTTCAGGGCGTAGTTACATACCTCTATTTTAATGTAAAGCCAATTCCAACTTCGGTGAATTGTAAGTCATTAAATAGCACTCGCGAGCACATCCCTTCCGCCTTAACAGGCATTGAACCTACGATATGAAGGAGGAGGACTATTATTCATTTCCTGCAGCTAGAGAAGATGATCCGTACATATGCGGGTTATTTCGAGGCCATATACTCTACAAGCCCGGGACAAGCAACCGACGACAGCATGCCAACCATGCTATGCTATTGCCACGTGTAATGGGCTGGACGTGCACCCTATTCGGTAGTTCATCTCGCTTGAGAATCTGGGAGATACTCCTAGAAGACACGTGAATGGATATATCTATGCAGGGGAGAGGCATGATAAACGAGGGTGGCGGTGATGCTGGACTCTACTCGGGCGATATAGTTGTTTATTGAAACGAACCAAACCGAGAGATGATAAAGCAAAGCGGCTAGTTGGGGTAATGGTGATAGTTAATTCCCACGTTTTCTTTCAAGTCACACAGTCCACAACTGCAGGAGACCCAAGGCCAGTTTTGCTCGCAAATGTGGTTTCTTTGGATTGTTATCACCCACCACCTTCCCAGTCTCTCTGGTGCACTACCTTCTCCTAAGCCGACGTCACCTCATCGCCGCAGTTCTCGAAACACTGAACGACTCATAACGCCCAAGTGGAACCGTCAGATTGATTGGGAAGACAACAAACTCATCGGGTTGCTATATCGGAAGAACCCCAACCAGCGCACACACTTCCGCAGATGATTGGCACACTTGGAGTTCCGGCCCAACTGAATATCCCAATACCCGGTAACACCGTAGGAGAGTCGAAGGAGATTCCTAGTCATGCGATCTCATGATGCATCTTCTGGCCAAGCAAGGAACCACCTGGGAAGGAGTCATTCTCTATTTATAAACCCTGCAGAGGTAGTAGAAATCATCACCATCAAACTGGGAAATCTGGGGTCGTCAACAACCGAATTATATGTAATACACCACATGGCAGATATGTTTTGTTGGGATGTCTCTTCCTTGTAGAACTAGCAAGCAACCTCACAAGGGGGCGGGTAGAGTAGATTTATGATTCGACATATGTTTATCGCCCAGATTTCAAACTGGAATTTTCCTCCGGCTTCGGCATCTCCGGTATTGAGTGGGATTGGGTGACTATTATTGGTGAAGCCCATTGGAAATACAGCCGGTTGGTTTAAGATGTGTCATGAGTGATCACTCAACTTCGAATTTTTTGGGGTATGTGGCCGTGACTGTGTTGCTATCTATCAGCGGAAGTTAAACCGAGAGGTCTAGAGTGCTTGTTTATCGTGTGGGTCCGGCAACAAGAGGAAGACGGGTGCCAAATTCATTATATTAATGTTCTACTGGACGAGACAATTGGTGTGACATTGTGGGCCCGAGGGTACTTGTTGATAATCTTCAGCCAGTCAAACCCTATTAAACCCGACTCTGTCTTTTTCCTTGCTTCTAGGTTTATACGCTCAAGATATTACCACATTCCTATCACTTTGTTAGTTAGCAGTTAATACCGCCACCGGTGAGCGTAAAGGCCTCGGGACCTCAGACTCTTTGTAACGCATTAAAACCAGTAGGGGTTTGGCACCCAAAAAATGAGAGTGGCTGAGACTTTCCTAGAGGAGTATGAATCATCACGGATTTGTGGAGTTCTTGTCTTAAAATGTCTGCATTTTTCGGTACTAAATCCCTGCCCAAAATACCGTTCAGGCGGGACTTCGAACAGGCTTCCAGAACTCGGAACAAAAAATCCATGACGCACGACAACGTCCTTCCATCTAGGGTTGTATTGCATGCTGTCCTTTGTTACACATGTGCCTCTGCCAGCAGTTACAGAGTAGGTAAGCCCTTTAAATCCTCGGACACCGTGAGGCTTCTTCTCTCCCTCGCTTCTTCCCCTTTGTTTCGTTTCAGATTGACGCCTTTTTTTTTCTCATCCCATCAGGGTTCTGCTTTGTTTGACCTTGCTCGAGGTTAACCAAATTTTTTGGGGGAAGTTTAAACTGATAAGGGTTAATGGGAGACTGGGATCCTCAATCTGGTTAACCCGTTTTTCTTTCCCCGGCAACCAAACGATCGGTTCTTGCGGCTGCAGCATGCAGCAACCCGCGATGAGATGCCGCCTCGAATCTTGTTGCGGCTCTTTTACCACCCAACGCCTTCAGATTACCGCAAGTTTTAAAATACAGGTTGGTCCCTCGGGGAAGTAAGGAGCAAGGACACGGCTGAAGCTGTAACGCAACAAGTTGAATTGAAGTGGGTTGTGGGCGGAACGAAGTAAGGCCGACACGGTGCCCCCCGCGTTGGCCGTGACCTTCTTTTGTCGCCGATGACAATATGATCCAGAGATATCGTGCTCTGTTGGACAGAATCGGGGTCAACGCCGAGAAATTCTGCAGCTGCGTCGGCTTCCGCCTTCTTCCCCCACGTTCTTGCCTGATGAAAACAAGGAAAAGCAAGCAAGTCGTATCCACAAGAAGGGAACTGTGCACATCACGCCTCAGCCCAAAAGCCCAGCAACATATCTTCAGTCATTAGTTCTATTGGGGCGCGGGTGTGGTTCTTCAAATGGATGCCACCTCACCCGTTCCTTTCTCATCACGATGACAGCCCTGTGCAGCCCGGTGGGTTTGTTGGCAGTGCTTTTGGATAGTTGCGAGAGGCAGATGCTTGGGCACGTTGGTGTGTAGGATTTAAACGATCATTAATCCGTAATTCCGCAGCCCGTGTAAATAACAATTCTCGTGATTCAAGCCACATTACTTGCCTTATGTTTTGGTTGGTGGTATTCTGTTGTTTCCAGGGATGGATTATTTATTATTCCTGCATGACATGGCTTTAACCAAGGACTGGGGACAAGGCCATCTCCTAACTAGTGTAGAAGACGCCACTCGGACAACAAGACAAAGTAGCTAATCCAAGTTGTTGGATGTTTTATCTCGCTCTAGCGCCTCCAAACAGACGCTCCGACAAGCCCCTTCTTCCCAGCAGATTGGTTACGCTCGATCCCTCTCTTCCAATCATCGATGAGGTTGCTCCAGGTTGTCGTGTATGAAGGGTACTTCGTATCCTCGCTCACCCGCCAGGGCTAGGAGTTGTTGTTTAGGAAACATTCGTAACCGCGGGTGTACTTTAGACGATACGAGCTTCCGGAGGACAACACTCCCATAGGCATGCGCTGGGCCGATATATTGCGGTGTATACATCGCACGGAACTGCGCACCTGCAGAATCCTCAGCTTTCACACTTGTTAGATAGAGATTGAAGGGACGAACAAAGTACAGCGTTTCGACGCAGCCACCACCAAATGTTTCTTCCCGAGTTGACGTATCGATGGGAACTAGAAATGGGTGAGTCTGTGTGCTTCCGGATTGGATTGAAGGAGGTTCTAGGAGGTGGAGGTAAGGAGAGGGGTGCATGTTTGACATAATTTCGGCAGCTAGCTGTGACAGGACAGAGAGAGCTCGAGCCGCAAATACCTAAGATGATTTTCTTCCACTAACATAAAAGGGCAGCTTGACCCCGTCGTCCCTTCTTTTCTGCTTGCTTGGAAGCGTCACTTGTCACGAATCATTCCTTCCTTCTTCCAAAACTACACCCCCTTACCTCACCGGACTTCGTTTGCTGTGCAAAGGAACACCACTCGTACTCTCCCACCTCAAACCTAACCGCTACACCTTTGATTCGAGACTTAACACAACTCGATTCAGCTTCCGAGCTCTCAGCTATCTTGTGCAACATCAACTTTTCCCGCCGTGACCTCTACCTCGCACTACGGACTTCTGCCGAGGGAGCACAGCAGCACCACCAACATATCAACATCATACACACGTTCACTCGCCATCGTCTGGCACCTGCAGCTAGCACGCCAATAATCACAAGTGTTTCTTTCCCCCGCAGTTAGCTAGCACCTTTTGAGTTTCATTCGAAAACGAAAAAAGAAAAAGCCGCTCGCCCAGACCTGCACCCCACCCTTCCGGGGTTCCATACATATCAACTGCGCGCACCCTTCGCAATACCAAAAAAAAATACCCCCCAAACCAACCAACTTATACGCAACAATGGCAATTCCGGGTTATTGTCACCACTCATTCAAGATCATTAAATCAGAGACGACATTGCTTCTTTGGAACTGCGGCATGTGCGGTTCAGGCCCACATTGGTTCATATTCGAATGCAAATATTGCAAGTTGAAGACGTGCAGACCGTGCGCACATACTGCATAGGCGGATGCGGCAGCAGGACGAATGCGGCGAAATATTTCCTTCAAACGAAATCCATGGCAGGCAGAACTCGCAGTATTTGGACGAAAGTAGGAAAGGAGGTGTGGGGAAGGAGGGTGGGTGTGGTGATATATTGAGGAACGACACTGAACATGTTCGACGCGGAGCAAGGTGTGGCGGAAAGATAATGCAATGGAGATCCTGGCCTGACGGATGGTTTTACGGGACACCGTCACCCAAACACTACGACTACTATTACAGCCATTACCACCACTCCCATCTCTCCTACGGATATAGTTCGTCGTCATTTCGCCGCGCTCGTTTCTCTTTCCGTATTTTTGCTTTTTTGTTTCGGTGTGTGGATATGTTTACACTTTTGTTTCCGCCTAGACTTTTCTTTTTTTTTCTTACAAAAACTTTCGTGGTGTGGGGTACTGGTCAGGCGTTTGTATTGCTATTATGTTTCCAACTTTTTCTATGGTTAATGGGAGCCATGTATTTTAGACTGCGGCGATTATGGGAGGTGTCTCTTGGACTTGAGTTTTTATGCGGGGTTTGAGGAGGTGCGTTTGCTTTGATATACCTGATAGATTGTATTTCTGTTTCGTTTTTCCTTAACACGTTTTCCCGGTCGGCTGTTACGTGTGTAATTCGACCTTGTTTTTTTCTAGACTTGTTTCAACTTACGATAGGAGCAACTCTTCGTATGCAGGTAATGTACTGTATGTAGTAAGTAGGTAAATACAAGCAAAGGGAGCAGGAGATATGGTACTTGTCACTCGCTCACCCGACTCACCACTACCTGTAATAGCCAAATGGCACGGCGGTGATGCCGGTGTCTATCCTCGATAACTATCCGAAAGGGTGTGCTGTTGTTTGGTAATGATTGTAGCTGAATGGTTTTTGTCGAGTGAGGCACTTTAGGTACATTGCAACGAGATTCACCATCCACCCCTGGATGCCTGTCATGATCCAAGGCAAGGCCATGGATAGCTGCATTTACATTCCACCACCCTGCAGTCAAGCGAGGGAGGGGAAGGCACATATGACCGTTACCTATCATAACCCGTCATGCATCAAGCATAGAAACACGTTGCCGTAACGTTGTCGTACACTGCAATTGGGGAAGCAGATTGGCTGGTCCCTAGTCGAACTGCCAGTGAGAACAGAGAAGGGCGGTTTTTGGCCTTGCATTCGATTTCTTCTAGAAGCTCACTCACCTTGCTTGGATCGACTCGAAGTAGTTTTCGGTTTTTCGCCCAACTCCGCCCCCACTGCTCATCATCGGGTGTAACTATATTGCCATTGCCCATTTCCTTGAGCTGTTATACGGCTGGCCGGGTGATGATGGGTTCGTGTATGTCCGAGAATGGAGATTTCCGTGAAATGAGGATAACTCCAATGCTGGTGGCCTGCAATATGTCCCGTGTCCATTTACCGGCTCACTCGCTCTTCCCGAACACCCGCTAAAAGTTGACTCCTCAAAGTACGGACATACTGTCCCCAGAAATTCTATAACTCCATTCCTTTACTGCTCCTGCTAGTCGTATGCATTTCGAATTCCCGATTCTCTGGTTCGCGTGGCGGCAGCTTCAGTTCTGCATGGTGATCTACCTTCTAGAAGTAGGTACCCCAGCGTGTTTGTCGCACCTTCGCATCTCATTCAATCCATATCTAGGCCCTTCGATCTTGAGTGCATTTCTACCTCTCTTGATACGCATATAAACCGAGACCCGTTGATATTTTTCCTCTCCCCTCTCTTTCGCTTCCCGCGCTGTTTTGGTTTTTTTGTGAGGGCATCTGTCGTGGCCACATCTGCCGTCAGCGCAGCTTGCCTTGACGTGGGCTGCGAGGATGTTTTGGAACAACACGGGTACCTACATCCACGTATTCTATGGCTGCTACTCGAATGGTTCCGTGCATTGCCGGGATAACCCTAATCAACTGGGTAACAGCTGTCCGATTAACAGACATGAATGAAGTGTACATTCGCCCATCACCAATTAGAAGGATAGCCATAGGGATAGTTGCACGCCAGACACGCAATTGTGGTTGGTTGGATTCCGAAGTACAGTACCGGTGCAATAATACCCTTCCTCCACTCCCTTCACCCCTTTCACTCCGTACGTTTCCGTTTGGAGATATTTTGCCGCCGTACAAGGTGTTTCTAGAGGTTGTCAGAAACCAACAGGCCCGGCGGCTGTTGGGTCTCATCAAGTGAGGAGTACTGAGGGAATTTTGTCCAACGAACAATGCAAGCTAACCTCGGTTTGAGCCACTGGAAGTAAACGCGGCAGAAAAACCAACTTTCAGCGCGTTGTACTGCGGATGTGACCACGCGGTATAATATACCCCCCCATGTAAATCTGACGCTCGAGTGACATACCATGCTTCCTCGTTCCCTTCCGAAAACCCACCCTCCCGAAGTCGCCCTCCGGAATGTGTTATACCGATGGAACATGAAACACACTCCCCAGTCAGCGCTCATTCGCGTGAAACCTGAAGCTCGCGACTGCCGGACTCTCACCATCTGGCAAACCTCCGAAGCTTGCGGCAGATTTTTGGACGGATCGCTGGGTCGGCAAAGTTTACACTAGGATATCACGTCAGCTCTTCATCCTCTTCGTCCTCCGCGTCATTATCGCCTGTATAATGTGCCTAGACTAAAGCGGAGGAAAGTAGTACAGCGTTATATGTCAAAACATAGAGCTTGTTCCACAGAACTTAATTGGCAGGGGAGAGAAAATAATAGTATTCCGAAAGAAAATTCTGGTGCAGAGCTAGAACTAGAGTCGTGGGCCACTTTGGTCGATACAAATTAACCCCAGCTGCGAATTGAATGATGTGGGGGTCGTTTGTGCACAATATTGGTATTCCCGAGGTCTACAATGTTGTTTCGGAAAAAATGGATCTCCACACGTATACGTGCTTGGGATTATCTGTAGTCTGCTCTTGTATCGTACTGGGGTTGAAGTGTCAGTCCACGTGGGTGTGAAGGCATCTGCCATAGCGCTAATGGGCCTCACCTCACGAACACCTGCTAGGAAGCCGCAAAACTATACGCTTCGAGAAACATCAAAAGGGCAGCATCGCAGTTGAGTAGGACACCACGAGCCGAACTAGAACTGATGAAGTCATTTTCGAAGGACTTTCTCTCGCTTGGACTGGGGAGGAATCTCGCGAACGCAAAGGTGGATGTTGATAAGGACGAAGAATGTGTATGTTGGAGGTCGAGTGAGAAAGCTATTGTATGTCCTACAACAAATACTGCGTCCATCAAAAGAAACCGGGAAGAGAGCTTCTAACTATAACTGTATGTATAATAAATCGATCTCCCATCAATTGGTTGGAAATCTCACACCATCGTTTCGATCGATTCATTATTCAAGATCTATGAAAACGTGGTGCTCTATTGACCACAGCGTAAAGCTAAGAACACCGGAATGTTAAGAATGCAAGCAAATTTAAGAATACAAGTAGAGATAAAGCACTGAAATTACCAACAACGACTCCCTCCCCCCCTCTCTCCTTTGGTTCCCATTTCTCCCCTTTAGTTCCCACTTCTCCCTCTTCAATGTCCTCTGTTCGATGGCGAACTGGAAGTAGGAACTGCCAATATCGAACGAGGGAAATAAGATGTAGCAGTCGCTTCCAGAGGAGCCCGAGAGAAGAACTACTAATATCGAATAAGAGAAACAAGATGAGGCTGTCACTTTTAGAGGAGTACATGCGCAATCTCGAAAAACCATGATGGAAAAAGAGAAAGATATAGATATACTGGAAGGGTGGTAGCACATCGGAATTCGTGTACGTGTGTTTATTTGTAGTCTCTATTAGCCTCTGAAACAACTCGTAGACTTAGTTACCTAGGTGTCATCCTCCCAGTCAGTGGACTCAAATAATTTCTCCTTAAATCCTTTTTCTTGACCTTCTCCCCATTTGAATTATATATACAGATATTCTCTAGTAATAGGAAATGGCTAATAGTCCTCCCCACACCATAAAGTTCTGTGCTTAACAATGTTGCATGTGTACCTGCATCGTGAGTCTCGGGCCCGTTTGCTGGCTCTTAAGCAGTTGGTGTTTCGTCTGTATCAGGAAAGCGGCTCATATCTGTGCAAACGGATATGCAAACGGATATGATAAGGACACGGATGTGGATATGGATATAGGAGTTAAGTCTGTATATATAGGAGCCTTGGGCTCTCGAGAATAGTCAATCAACAAGCCTTTCTAGCATCCAAAGTAACAAATAAGGCCGGAGTTTTAGCGAGTGATACCCGCTGAGCAGAATTCCACCAAACTTTAACTATATCGAAAGTTGATTTTAACTTCCCACCTGGCGGCGGTCCCTGAGATGCTTGCGGAGAGTGCTTAATTGGATAGATGGATGGAAGGGTCTTCACAACCGCTCACCCACTACCATTTGTGTGCGCCGCTTTACTTCTACGGAATTCCTAACGATATATCTAAAGATCTCTCCAACCGTATCCATGAGTATGCGAGATTTTAGCTTCGGGCGGTATTCTTCGTTGCTGGTCAAGCCCTACGGAACGACCCAGGCAAAGCTTAGTCGCCAGTCGCTACCTCATTCCCCAAGGGGGATTCATATAGGTAGGGAATCCTACCCCCTCGCACCACCAAACACCATACAGTCTGTAGCCTAACCTACAATGCTATAAAACAACAATCTGATCGCATAGTACCACCCTACTCTCCTTTTCTACTGTAGGTCTAACCGTAAACTAGGGCCGTCTCTCCCCTCTTGCTTTAAAACCTTATCTCCTCACCGCCTTACAGCATGCAATCCACTGCCTCCAACAACTCGACCGTCGCACAGAATTAGCCTACAATAGAGAGCGGTATGCGGCATATGTAGAGAAACTTCAGAGTCTAGATGCCGGGCACACGACATCCCAGCCTGAGGTTCTAGGATGGGTATGCATCCATCTATCTTATCCTCCCTCATTCTAGCTGACAATAACAGGACATGCGAACCTGGTCCAAACAAGTCTTTTCCTTCTTTACCAGCACTCTCGAGAAGCTGCAGGGGGGTGGGGACCGACTCCGGGTTTCATGGACAGGCTGAGCGCGTTGTGGCAGGAGTGACCGAGGAGACGAGGAGGTGGTATCAGAAGGACTGGGAGGATCACGAGTGGATTACGGAGCAAACATTTGCAGTTGGAGGGTGAGGTATGGTTGAGGGTGAATTATGATGAGGAGGTTGAGATGTTGTATGGAGATATGTTAGGTAGAGAGGAGGAACAAAAGGAGAAGGAGCCAGAGGACTGAGAATCAATGAAGGAGCAAGGCTCGGAGTCTGTGGTCACAAAAACACCCAGCTTTGGTGGAGGGATGCCAGGAGAAAACGGGGAGGAAATAAAGCAGCAGGAAAGAAACACCCAGCTAATGATGGTAACGATTCGGGACTGGTTCAGGCTGGTGAACTGCACCGCTTGGACCGGTTCGCAATGCGGGGGAGACTGGTTCGGTGGTTCGAACCGGTTTATGGGTACGCGTGATTGGGTTACTGAAAAGTCTAGAATGAGGTCGCCAATACACTGGAGTCGTCAATAGACTCACATACGTAGACTCATACATGATTGCTCACTTGCCACCCGCCACTCGGCACTTGTTACTTTCTTTGGTCGCGAGTGGCAAGTAGCAGGTGGCGTATGCGTAATCGTGTATGAGTCCAGGTCTCTGAGTCTATTAGATGACTCCAGCGACCTTATTCCAGACCATTCAGTAACAGCTCTCGCCATTCCATTGTCTCCGTGGAATCTCCAGACTAGTAGTACTAGTGACCGTGTGAACCATCTTTGAACCGGTTCAAACCGGTCCCATTAGGCTCTCGAACCTGCAGTTCAGGTTCGAATCGTTGACCCAGCTCTGAACGCCCCGAGCGATAGTCCACAGGTGCGTACATAGATAACGTCCTAACACCAGCAACCTGCAACCTGCAACCTGCAAACGCCCACCACCTCGCCCCCTTCGAAGCATAGCCAGTCAACACCACTAGAAACCACCTTACCCCACCTTATAAACCCCACCGCCTCTCCTCCCCATCCCCAGACCCACCTCGCATCCCAAACCCATGCAGTAGGTCCTATTGTCATCTAGCCTCTTCCAGTTAAAAACACCACCAGCATCTTCGACACCAGCTACCCACTCCCCCATGACCTCCGCTCCAGTCCTACCCCGATACTTGGCCAATTGCCAAATACAGGATGCTCTTCGCGAGCGAGACTTTTCCGTAAGCGGAGCTGATCGACCGGCTTACCACTAGCATGATGGGGGTGAGGGAGATGTGGGTGTAAAGCAGGGGAGTAGCGGAGTTGAGGCAAGAGTTGAGGAGTCGCGGGCGTCTATGCAAGGTGTGAAGAATGATTTGAGGAGGCGGTTGTTGCGGGTTTTGGAGGTGGCGGAGCGGAGGGTGGAGATGGAAGAGGAGGATTGATAAATGAAAGGATGTGAAGGAGACTTAGGAGCGCCTTGTTTGTTAACGCTGGTATATGCTTATTGAAAAAGAGTGGCGTTGGATTGGTTTTTGGGATTTGTGGGGAGTTCAAGTATGTTCTTGCTGGGGAGCTGTGATAGTGTGATCACTATGTGAGTGAGAAACACTGAACGAAAAGTTGTATCCTATCTAATAATGCCTCGGTCTTATTTTGTCTCTCAAACTTGTATTCAAGCTCAGGATGGTTCTTCGCACTACCAATGTTCGAAGTCTTTTCGAGGGGTGGTGAGGTCAGAAAGAGACGAAAGTGTCACTGGAATTTGAACTTGACAATAACAATTATATGGGAGGTCTCGCCGCAGCTTTCTGGGCACCGGACGCCTGGAGGTCTTCGACGCCGAACTGTGGGCGATCGGACTCGCGCTTGACGTGGCGATCGAGAAGAGAGAAACATTGCAGAAGCATGGAGTGAAGACGGTGGCAGTCTTCAGCGACTCGCAGGCGGCAATCCGACGAGCCGCACACCTGGAGCCGGGCCCAGGGCAGCGACTGGCGAGGCGGATCAACAGAAGAGCGCGGAGTCTCCTCACCCACGGCATCGCAACCGAGATCCACTGTGTCCCAGGGCACTACGGCATCCCCGGAAACGAAGAAGCAGACCGTCAGGCAAACTTAGCCCGAGACGCAAGCAGAAGCACAGTGATAGAGCGGCCATACACCTCGGCCTCGAATAGGGCCAGATGAATCTCCGAGGGAAGATCGGCAGCTAAGGCGGAGTGGGAGGCCGACAAGTGCAGCAAGCACTTCAGCTACAGACTCAAGGGCAAGGCGGGGACCAAGAGACCTATCCCGATGACAAGCGTAAAGCCACTGGCTGCCAGGTTCTATCGACTAAAGTCCGGGCATGTGTAACGGCACGGCTGCACGTGACATGTCCAGGGCCGGGTAACGGCCATTCTATATAGTCGGCTCGCCTCGAGCCTTAGATCACTAGCGATAATCTTACCTATGCATCTACATATCTACATATATAGTCACTCGAGTCCACGTGTGCAACCATATCCCTATGCAGCCGGACGCTGGCGTATGCGTCCTTACACTATTATCGCTTTTTCAGTAAACGGATATGTTTCGCTCACGCGATTCGCGAGTTTACACCTATTCCGACACATCAACTACAAGTCAACAATCGACTAATCCTGAATGCGACAACTCGGAGACCTACCGATCATACGAGCGATGAGCCTTAAGACTTTTATCCTTTACACAAGTGAATTGTCAAGAGCAGAGACGATTTCGGAGATGCACTTGGCAGTGAGACGCGTTAGAAGCCAACAATGTCGGCAATTACTACAAGTCGAGAGACAGCTCCTACACACGTCCAACAAGAGGAAATCGTGTATGATCTATCGCAAAGAGCACAATGGCAATCGACTACAGTCAATTGAGCAGTACCAAGCAATGCAGAGATCGAGATTGACGAGAACCACTATATTACCCCTGAACGCGTACAACTGACAAGAACCCAACGAGAAGTCACCAGACGACGATATATGAGTCAACACGGTTACATTGCACGATCAATGTGCACCTACGGATGAGAGACTTTCTGCGAACGAATTCCACCTACCATTTCGACGAATACCCAACGCAATGACTGCGTATGCTACAAGGTGGAAGATTCTTGCCATCAATTGACACCACTGAAGTCGCTTCCGGCCGAGCGAATACTATTCCTGCGAGATTCAATTCAGTCAGGAATACCTACGTTGGTACGCATGCTGATGGCCGCTCCAAAGGCTGAGCTCGATGACTGTCGAAAGCACTGCGGATGCTGCACCCGACACCTAGCAACGATTCGGAACTACTATCAGTCGCGAACAACTATCAAGCGACCAGGAAACGAGCGAATTCCCAATTGATCCTGTGGTACTACGTTGACCGCTAGCCTTTCTCTCTATTGAGATGGCAATCGGGTGTCCCAATGACTTGCACTGGGGGCCCACAAATACCGAGACTTCTTGATCTCGAGGCTATTTATACTTTATAACTGTTCATATACCACCTACTTTGGGGTGAGGCAATGTTCATAGACCACCTACTTTGGGGTGAGGCAACGTTTATAGACCACCTGTGCATGGGTGAGGAAGATGCATGCAATCTAAACTTTGAGCTCTTATGGTTCCAGCTCGGAACTAGTTGTTGATAATAATCCGTGGCGGTTGGACGGCAATTGACTGCTGATTCTCTAGACCCTGCGAGGAGTTAACTCACGATTGTCCAGTCGTCAACCGACTGGCATTGTCTTGGAGCGGGCATTAGCCACAATGTGTGGAGCTTGCAATGGCCTTCGTGTCTGAAGCCAACTGAGATTAGGATTGCTAGAGCTGCGGTAGAGTGGAACCAAGGAGGCGATACCTCAGAAGTGGTAACCCTCGTAGGCTGGATGAGCGAGCAAAGAGCAGTGGCAGTAGTTGCGGCAGAACAGCGTCCACATGGGAACCTTGAATGACTGCTACTGGCTCGCCGAGGCACAAAGAGAGTGACTGGACGGCGGGGCTTGGTCCATTCGTGGGCGAACCGCTAATGACAAGGCCTCCTGGATTTTACCCTTCATCGCCTCCATCCTCTGTTGATTCCTTAGCTAATGGAGATGATAGAGCAGAAGCAGTC
>Ga0307515_10013017_pt1 | contig 15584 bp, 6 predicted proteins | sample 17_EM_MG_FD_194513 | JGI IMG/M metagenome (GOLD analysis project Ga0307515, IMG submission 194513) | Populus trichocarpa ectomycorrhiza microbial communities from riparian zone in the Pacific Northwest, United States - 17_EM | ecosystem: Host-associated > Plants > Roots > Unclassified | place... | reverse complement strand
AAATACACACACACAGACATAGGCTCGTACTATGTTGTAGGTTTGTATTTTTTTTGCGAAAAAAAAATGTCTAATGCCGTAAACATGTTTTAAAAAAATTGTAAAAAAATGACTTAGGTTATAACCCAATAAAGTTTAATAAATTGATTTTATTTTAATTAGATGATAAAAAAAATTAACAATGATAATAAGTGAACAAATTTTTTCTTTTTTTTAAAAAAGACCATAACAACTTGGAAAGAAAACATTTGGAAGTACATAATTGAATTAAAAAAAAGACAAAAAAACTTAACATGAGTCAACTCAAGGTAATGTGATAGACATATAACTTGGATAATAAGAGGCGAGCTAACCAGGTTTAACCCACAAAAAATATGGCCTAAATTATGAGATTGAGATAACCCGATATAAAAGAAATTGAAGAAAATAACAAAGTCAAATTTTTTTAAAAAAACTAATGTCAAATGATGAAATTAAAAAAGAAAATAATCCAAGAAAAAGAATGTTGAACTACATTAACTTTAGAATCTTGTGACCTGAGTCATTAGATAAAAAAAAAATACATGAAAAAACTATGAAACTCAATTCCTAACAAATCAAATGCAAGAGGATGAAATTGAAAATAATAATAATCAAGTACACAAATATATCTAAAATAAAAAATAAATCAGAGGGCAAGAACAAATTTTTAATTGGAGGGTTAAATTGAAAAGAAAAAAATAATAACAAGAAAAAAAAAGAATGATAACCAAATTAAAAACAAATGCACCATGAACTTGGATTGAATGATGAAGTCGAAAACAATAAATGTTTTTAGAAAAGCACTAAGACAAAAATCAGATATTAAAAGAAATAGGATAACATTGAAAAAAAAACTATATATAAAAAATTAGAATTGAAAATAAATAAAACCTTAATAAAAAAATCAATGACAAAAATTAGAAATCCAAAGAATAAGAACTGAAGTTGGTATATCAAGAACAAACATGATCAATCTATATTTTTAAGGATGAGAGAGAGAGAGAGAGAGAGAGAGAGAAGGTCAACCGATGACAAACCATCCCATCGCTGCCTACAAGTACCACACCGGGAGGAAAAGGAAGTGGTGATTTATCCAACAACACGGTGGAATAACATTTTCTTTTATTGGGAGGTGCCTCACGCACTATTTAAAAAGCGTGCATGTCTCTCACACCCTGGTATGTGCACTGTACAAACTAGAAGATGTTTTAAATTAATTAATATTTAATTGATGCTAAAAGAAAAAAATATACTTGATTATCCTGATAATTACATAAAAACCTAAATAAAAAGACTAAAAGACTCTTGAACCTTTAGTTTAATTTTTTTGATCTCAATGGCATACCTATCAATTTTTTGTACATGATTAAATGAAAATACATTTATACCCCTTTGAACTAGTTTATATTTTATTGATTATGATGACAATTAAATTATTTTACTATACTTAAAAAGATGAAAAATGAGTGTTTTAGGGAAAAATATATTTTAGCTGTGTTTGGTAATGTTGTTCAACCTGCTTTCAAATTATTTTTCTCTTAAAAAATATTAAATTGATGCTTTTTAAGTGTTTCTGATAATTTTGATATATTGATATAAGAAACAGTAAAAAATTATAATTTTAATGTATTTTTAATTAAATTATTTTTTATAAAAGCAAACTACACTGCACAAACTATCTAAATTAAACTTAGTACTACCAAAATTAAACTTAGTATCCTCCACTTTATAAATCCACAAACAATTATATATTAGTAGATGGGATCTCTATTTTTATTTTTATATATTGTTTGTTTTTGTTTTGAAAATCATATTACCTATCCTCCTAAAAAAAAGTGGGGTGAACCTAACTCTTTTGCTGTTTATATGAACCTTTTTTTTTTGCTACCCTCATTTTTATTTTTATTTTAATTGAATTTCTTTTAGTTTGTTTTTTAAAATTTCATCCTTCAATATTACATTAATTTTGAATTAGTCTTTATAGTTTGTTTCGGTTTGCTTTTTATGATATTATCTTGGTTTCAAGTAACACATTCAATATTTGGTTGGTACTTAATTTTGTAAGCGTCTATTTTTGTTATCATATCATTAAGTAAAAAAATAGTTAAAAAAAAACAAAGTTGTTAAACCTAGTAGAGCCTATGATTTGTATCGCGAGTTTGGTAAGTTAAGCTTGAAACCTGAGTCGATTTAATATATCACTGTCTCAGTATTAAAAAAAATATATCATCTTAATTTTTTTTTTTAAAACCAAACCATACTTTTTACCCATTGTCTGAGTTGTCTTTGAACCTACAAAGTCGATTAGGTCATATTACGGTAACTCCTATGCAGATTAATTTTAAACCCAGGCTAGAATGAGAGTTAGGTTGAGAGGTTTTGAGATTGACTCATTGGGTTAGACTTTTTTTTTCTTCCTTTTTTTTTTATAAAAATTCCATCTTCCAAATTTTCTCTTATGATTGAATCCTTTTTATCTTATTTTCTTTTAAAGTTTATCTTCAATATTTGGTTGATTTTAAATTGATCTTCATAATTTATTTTGGTTTATTTTCTCTGAGATTATTGCAGTCTCAAACAAATATCTCGGTATTTGATTGATACTCAATTTTACGGGCATCTATTTTTGTTACTATATCATTAAGTTAACAATAATTTTAAAAAACAAAGTTGTTAAACCTAGTGGAGTCCATGACTCGAGTTGTAGGTTTAACATGTTAAGATATGAAACTTGAGTTGATTTAATATATTGTCATTTTAATATTTAAATAAAAAGACATCACCTTCAATTTATCTTTAAGTCAAACAATGGTCTTTATTGATTATTTAGGTTGCTTTTAGACCTACCAAGTCGATTAGGTTATATCAAAACAACTCTCATACGAATTAGTTTTAAACTCAGACTAAACAAGAATTCAGATTTAGAGGTTTGGTTTGAAGGTTGACCTACTAGGTCAAATTTAATAACAATACCAAATGAATCCATGTGAACTTGACATTTTCTTTCACATAAAAAAAACAAACATAGATTTAACAATGGTCTTTATTGATTATTTAGATTGCTTTTAGACCTACCAAGTTGATTAGGTTATATCAAAACAATTCTCATACGAATTAGTTTTAAGCTCAGACTAGACAAGAATTCAGATTTAGAGGTTTGGTTTGAAGGTTGACCTACTAGGTCAAATTTAATAACAATACCAAATGAATCCATGTGAACTTGACATTTTCTTTCACATAAAAAAAAAAAACATAGATCTAACTTGTATCATAACACAAACCACTAAACTAGTAAAACATATATACACTGAGAAGTATTTATAGAGTATCGGAGATGTTTTCCCAGACAGAATATTAGTGAAATAAAAATCGAGCCTACCTACAATCTAACTCAAAATTCTCTGTAGGAGTTTTATTCAGTCCAATCCAAATCCAATGTAGCTGCTATCTTTGGCTGTGACATGTGGTAGCATGGACTTGTAATGCATTATTAGGAAGCCAACATATATGAAGAGCTTTTTTCTTAAATACTAGAATCCATTATTTCTGTCCAACTTAAGAAACGAAGTTATTCTGTGTCCTTTCAAGGATGAATTTAAAATAAAAAAGAGGATTTAGAACCAACTTTTGATGGAAACAAGAAAGAAGTAAAGGAGGACTGTTTGCTGAGTTGAGAAGGCAAGCAAGGAACCTAGCAAAGTAGATCTCAAGATTTAGCTGCTCTGATGGGCATAAAGTAAGATCTCCAAGACTCTGTTGGAAGAGGTCAAGAATTCAAAACGTAGAACTCTTTATATGCAAGTGCAGCAGCTATAAGCTGCTCTTTCAAGAGCGAAAGAAGAATCACTTGGACTATCAAAATCAAAACCAACAGTTTTCAAGCTTGAAGTGAACATTAATTTCACCTATTCTTACTTCCAATATACACGAATTTGCTTAACATGTCTGCATTAACCTCTGAAGACAATCGCTACAGATGTTGCAGGACTATCAAAGGCTGTCTAGCCTTACACATGTATAAACTTCTCTGTTGGCATATTGCACACCTGTCTGCAATCTAGTTAGTTGAAGACAACGTCTTTCTTCTCTTTAACCACATGCTTCTAGTTCTGCCACTGCCTGTTGCTGATTCCACCACTTTCCCCTCATCATTCAACTCCTCTTCTGTCAGCTCTTGCTCCATAAAAAATGGATTGGCATACCCTTTTGAGCTTGATGTTGGCTCTGATGAACTTCTATGGTAGCCTTTCTCAAAGATATCATCATCACTTGAACTTTCTGTTTCAACAGGTGCTCTTGCCTTTCCCTTTCCCTTAGCTGAGGACTGGTTCTCCTCGTGAAAGTCCCGGTCAGAATCTTTCTCTTTGCTGCTTTCTCCAGAAGATGTATTACTTAGTGTGTGAAAAATAGTGACGCTTTCTTTCCTTGCACTCTGAAAAGAATAGCTCCTTGATTTCCCATCATATACTGGAAGGAGAGACTCTGACCGCAAGCCCTTTCCATCCCTACCTAAACTGTATGTTGTTGAGAGCTTCCTTGATATGCTCTCTCTTTCTCGTACCAAATCCCCTATTTCTTCAATGACTTCATGAGCCACTGCTTCGTTTGCAGCCTTCTTCTCGAGTTGCGTGATTGTCCTATCAAATTCTTTCTTCTTAAGTTGGAGAGAACGCTGATAGGAATAAAAAAGGTCACCACAATATATTAACATGGAAGAAGTCAGCAAAGGATAGAAGGGAGTGATTGATCTTACTCTCTTTTCAAGGAAACTTCCCAAGCCTTGATCTTGAAGCTTCTTTTTCGTCCAAAATATGCAGCAGAATCGTACAAGTCCAGCTAAAATTACCAAGAGCATGGATTCAAGTAACAAGAACAGCAGTATTGTCCTTTCATTACCTGAAAGAACGAGTAATATTAATTAGCTTTTTTCAAGTGTTGTGTTTCTACTCGGAAGAATTTGCGTCTTGCCTGTGTAGATACTATGATGCCTGGGCCTTGCTTGTGAGCAAGTAGATAAAAGCTTCTGATCTGGAAACAAATAAATGATTACATTCTATTCACATTACGAATGATAAAAATTGAAAAGAGAGTTGCAAGAACAATTACGTTTGCTACGGCAAGGCAGTGGTTTGCCAGTCCCTGCAGCATTCACAATCACAAAAGCTGAGACATGACTCATATAAGAGCTTATTATCAAGTTCAAAAAACTTATTATATGCAAATGTCTATATACATTTGGTAACTAGTTCCACTTCAGTCACAACATTCATAAACAAACACTTGAGATTTTAGGATTACATAGAAAAATGATGCGGACTACAAGATCAAGAAGTGGGCTTTAAACCATCAGATTCTCAGTTCTCTTAAAAGGGTGACACGCTCTTGTAGAAAGTGTTAATATAATGATGATCTGGATTTCCCTTTTCTTTTGAAACAACAGATTAATTACATATTCACAAGGCCAAATAGTTTCAGACCTTGGCACATATGCTCTGTGAATAGAAACTTACTTGAAGCAGCTATAAAAGAAAGAAGAAGTCCCTCATCCAGTACAAAGTTTTTCAGATCACTTTGAGAAAGCATGGATGAGACTTTACCTGACAATCAAAATATGAAAGCATTTGGAGTTACTAAGAAATAGATCATTATAAGAGAACATTGAAGCTAGATGAAATTCTAAGAAATTATGCCACATGAAGACTAAAATTACCAGGATAGCTTTCAGACCAGTGGATCACACCAGTTGCTGGAACCAACATAGTGAACAGTACACCTTTTGGTTTCATTGCTGAGACACAAGTAGATTCACCAACTGTGTGGACAACTTTTCCTTCCATCTCAGTCTGGGACATATAAACAGCATTGCCGGAGCAATCTAAATGTGGGCTTACTTGAATAACATAATCTTGTTCAGATGCTTTTGAGTATTTCTTTAGGGCTCCGGTTGGTGAGATTGAGTACAGGAATCCATCCAATGAACCGATAGATACCCAACCTGTCATGGCATTTATGCAACAAACAAATTGATGTTGTCAGTTATGACAGCAGTCCAAATTTTTGACGAAGTTCATATCAATTTCCCCGAGGATTACTGATGACTTGAATCCAAACTAGACATTTGTTTGATACCAGTGTACCTATCATATTTAAGGTATTCACTCGTATGATGACTGGAAACAGAAGCATGATACTCACGTTGGAATGTCCAACGTTAACTCAGATTAAGTGAAACTAAGACTATGTTTTTACCACCAAGAGGCACAAATTCATATTAGGAGGTGAAAAGGTCTTAGAATGAACAGAAAACAGACAGAAGCAAAAGAATGGAGGTGTTAATAGGAAACCGTAGATAGACTTGGATGATAAAAGTGCTTCAGCATGTGATCAAAGAAACTGGAATTTCTGGCTTTACACCGAATATTTTTAATCTAAACTTGTCCTGCATAAGACTATCACCAACTTCTTTGTATTTCCTCTCCCACTGCTGCCTAATCCAACCCCATAATATTTACCTATTTGTGGCACAAAGTCATTCTGATCTTTATCTAGCAGCAATCAGTCCTTAAATATGTCGGCACACCGCGCATAAACTCTGCTTTTGATCAATTTTGGCATCTAATTCATCTCAAATTAAGACTATGATATAACAGTTAGAACAACTCTTCAATTTTATGTAAAAAGAAAAAAGAAAAACTACAGATTTACCGTTGGAGTCCACAACCGGTTCGCATTCTGCTGAACCTAACGGTCCAATACTCGTCTGCCACAAAATATTACCCTTCAAGACATCTAGAGTCAACACAAGTGACAGTGGGGGTACTGTCACATACAACCGGCCATTGTTTCCAGGTGTAACAGTGAAGTTTTTGTCAAATGAGCTTAGATCCTGAACCCAATTAAAGTGAGGGCTACGAAGAGACAATGAATATAATTCTCCTGCATTATTTGAAATCTGCAAGTGCAAAACAAAATTCATGTCCATAAGCTTAAGATGTGCGCAAAAAGGACTAATCCTGATTCATGCATTATAAAAGAAAGAAAGAAAGAAAGCTTGGAGAGTGCTTGAAATCAAAGAAAGCCTGAAACTTAACATTCACATGCAATTCTGCTAGAAAAATTAGCAAGTTACTTCGGCAAGGAAATTGTTGTGTATGAACAAGAGCATGCAGTATATATCAGTGTAAGCATTGTGAAGCAAAGCACTATCAGTGCAAACATTGTGGAGAAACGTTGCTCAAAGCTGTAGTAAACCTTACATATAGACTAGCTTCACATCGATCAACCACAGGAGATGAACTGAAAGAACAATCTCTTACACCTTTTCTGCAACCTAAACTGTATCCATACTGGTAAAGCACAGCTCCAGCACTCCAGTGTAGCTTCCCATGCATCTCATAAGCAAATAGTCCTCGGTTCTTAATATTGATAAATACAGACGAACTCAATGTACTCGCTGCAAGCCCGATGATATCGCCTGCTCCTGCTTGACCTTTTTCTGGACCAAAGAAAACTTCTACTGCTGGTGGAGAAGATCTAACATCACTAAAATTGATTCTCAAAACTCTGCTCTCTGCAACCAAATATAGCTGCCAATAAAATTCACAAATCAACAGACATAGAACACTATGGCTTTTAAAACATCACTTATATGGTGCACATCTCTACCAAACAATCATAGGCAGAAACCTAAAAACAACCAAAGTTTTATCTGTGATTTCTAAACATGCCCTCTAAAATTCAGGAAAACTGCTTACCTTTCCTACAGTTCCATGAACTGGAGCCATGCTTGCATTGCAAGCATAACTCAAATATGAGGTCCAAGCAATAGACCCATTACTTTCAAACGCATACAAAGTCTTTTCACTACAAATGTAAATCCTTCCATCCTCTCCAATAAGAGGCCTTGAAAGCCTTAAATCAGTTCTTACTGAAGGCCCTTCACCTGAAAAAACAATTAGGTTTCGCATTAGAAAGTATTTCTCCAGTAATACAATGGCAACCATTTGCCAAGAAATCAATCACAAGCATCATCGTGTTTCATCAAAATATTGCTCTAATTCAAGCCGCTTCTTTTATCTCCTTGGAGCATAGCAACCATGTAATTATTTGATGATCACCGAATCTTGACAAATGGAGATTGTACTTGGCACATTTTCTCATGAACCCAAAATTATATAAAAAAAAAAAACTCAAACAAGGGTTTTGCAGTTTATCATACTTGAAACCTTTTAACTTGTCTCATTTTTTTTCTAGGCAACCACATAAATTTAACGCAAACAATTAGAAAATAACAATTTGAACATGTTTTCGAGACATAAATTAGAGGGGGAAGACAGAATACTCACGAGGGTAATTTTGTGATTCTGTGAAAACTGAAGCGATAACTAGCAGCAAGAAGAGAAGAGTTTCAACTGCCATTGAAGAGATTGCTGAGAGGGATAGAGAGAAATTGAATTTATTTTATGGTTTTTTTCTATGGTCGCCTACAAAAATAACAGTTACATAACTGCTGGGTTCGTGGCGGGAACAGCACAACCGGCCGGTTTTCTCCCAAATGAGATGTCTTGGAACGTGCCACGTTTCCCAAGTCTTCAAAATCTTTAAATTCATCCCTTTTATCCTTTCTTTTTTAAGAAATAAAGAGTGTGACAAATAAACATAGTTGTGTAGGAATAACATGAAAAAAAAAACATTAGGTTATTAAGTCAATCTATGTATATTGTATTAACTTGGCCGATTATTTTTATTAAAACAATATTATTTTGTTATTTAAAAAAAAAAATATTGGTGGTAATATCATCATGTCTAAACTGAATTTTAAAAAGACCTATATAACTTAGTTATAATACAATGCATGATAATGAGATTTTATTAATAAGAACTCACACACACACACACACAATAATTAGGATTTTTTTTTGAAGATAGAAATTAATTTATGATTTTTTTGAATTATAAAGCGCAACAGGCGTGTAAATTAATTACCCAATCCTAACCGGGGAAGATAATAACAATAAATAATAATTAATACCAAGCTCTTCGAGTCTGGATACACAAACAACAATTTTATAGATATTTGAATCCAAACACCTCCATAATAGATAAAAGAGTAGTTATTGAATCATATATAATTTCAGCCCTTTCTAAGAGCCTTTTCTGTAATTATTCTCTATTTGATGATAGCATATATTTTAAGTAATTCAATAACTCTCCGTTTATGTTTGGTTGCTAACCCACATAAAAGATAAAGACAAAAATATTTTTAGTTGTAGAAATAGAGGTAAAAATAAAAATATAAAAAAATAAAATTGTCAAGAAAATAATTGTAGAGTGATTTTTTTTTAAAACAAGAGTATAAAATGAACATGTTTCTAAAGATAATATATATTATTTTTTATCTCTAAAATATTCTTATAAAAATCTTTTAATTTCAAAATTATCTTTTTTAGGTAAATAATGCTAAATAAAAAAATTGCAGTCATTTTCTTCTCTTCTCAGTGATCCTTTAATATTAGGTATATCTTTTGTTATTGTTTTAATCAATTTCTTATATCTTTCATTTGTAATTTATTGAGGTTGGTTTTCAATTAGGGATGATAATTTAATTTGAACCTCTTATATTCTAACTTGAATAGGTGAGTGTTTTCTAAAGTTGATGGATAACAAATATATAGGGTATGAATATTGTCAAACCCGACTCAAAACCTAATTGAACCTAACCTGAAATATATATTTATATTACATAAATATATTTGTAGAATATTTAGATTTTTTTTAATATAATATGATATACACATAACTTAATATTGACATAAAACACACATATATAGATAATATTTATCATTTAATATACATAACATTGTCAAAGAACCATCTCAACTCAATAGTTTAAACTATTAGGTAAGGTCCTAAGATATGATTTATATTATTCTCTAACACATTACCTCAAATAAAAGCCATTTGAACTTGAAATTTGCACAAATTCACATTATATTTTACTTAATTTTTATCAAATAAACGAGGATGATAAGATTCAAACTCGTAATCGCTTAGTCATCAAGATCCTGATACCATGTTAAAAAATCATGCTCCTAACGCAAATGTCATGGGCCTCCAGAGGGAAAAAGAAAAGGTGAAGGGCATATAATGCAGGAAATCTCACTACGCTGTGTGGGAGCTGTAAGCCTATTAACTGTAAATTTCTAGGAACTGAAAAGGGATTTTTTTTTCTTGGTGTGAGATACAAAGAAAAAAGAAAAAGAAGAAGAAGAAAAGATGGCAACAGATCACAGTAGAGACACTACTTTTTCCAGCAATTGTTCAGTGGCACGAACTATGAAGAAAAACTTTTGTCTCAGTGTATACATGATTGCGCCTGATTCTCATTTGGATGTTTTGCCATGGATTGTATATGAATTTTTTTTTTAATTTTTTAATTTTGGATTCGAGGAAACCACATTTCCGGAAAACGTATTTTGTGGGCCTAGATGAGCGAGTAAAACACTGGTTGTCCCAGGCTTTTACAAGAGGTGCACGCCCTGACTTGAACTCGAGACCTGCTGTGCAAATCTCAAGCCCTTTGCCATCACGCTACGCCCCTTGAAGACGTATATGAAGTTTTGACAAACCAGAATTTTGTATTTTCCCGACACATAAAGAAGGAAACTAACAGCAATAAGGCCATATCGAAAAGTGCTTTCCACTTCACACTCTGTTTTGCCCACAGAAATATAATATTTGTTCACGATGTTTCGATTTTCTACTTTTGAGCCGTCTATGAGTTACCATTTCAATCGTGCTTTTTGATGGTGCTTTATTATTTATATGTGCAACTTCACAACCAAATGGCATTTTGTGTTTGAGCTTTTTTAAGAGCTCTGTAAAGTAAATATTGGGATGCCATCTACTCTATTTAACCCGTGTTCTCTTATGAGTTGTAAAGTTTTTCTTCAAAAAATACGAGGTAAGCAAGCTATCTTGATGTGCTTTTTTACATAAAAAAAAATTCAAAGTGTAAATTCAAAAGTCTATGAAAATATCTATTGAAATAAATCAATAATTTTCTATGTAAATAAGCGAAAAAAAGTTGTTAATAATAACAAAAAAAATTAAAAAATTTGAGGGATTAATGTAGATCAAGATAATCAATCACACAAAATGAGATATTTATCTGATTGTGTTTACTGAACTTATTTATTTAAATTAATAAAAGATAATAGAAATAGAAACACAAAATAAAATTTATTGAATAAACCCATACCATAAAAAAATATTACGCAACGCCAAACATATAAGAAATATTATTTAAAAATGAATATTTTTTATTTTGAAAAATAAAGTTATTTTGTATAAAATAAAAAGAAATTATAGATGGAGTAGAATAATATCTTCAAAAACCAAACATAAAACAACAACGTTTTCAGAAAAAAAACTTCTATCCAAAAAAGACATACAAAACTCGTGACCTGGGTCATGAGACTATAATAAAACCATAGAAAAGAAATCAAAGATAATCAAATTAAAAATCAATATTAAAATAAATATTATAGAACGATAAGATCATAAAAAAATAAGCAAGAAAAAAAAGTCAAACGACATTAACCTTTCAAACTCATGGACCAGGTCATTAGATCGGAATTGCTATAAATGAAAAAAATACGAAGCTGAATTTCCAACAAATCAAATGTTGAAAGAAAAAACCAAGAAAAAAAATCAATTACACAAAAGAATCCAAGAAAAGAATTTAATTAAAAGAATGAGGGTGGAAGTTAAAAATAAATTAATTAGAGGGTAAATAAAAATTTTCAATTAGAGGGTTAAATTGAATTGAAAAATAGCTTTAACAAAAGGAAAAACAAATCAAAAGAATGAGGGTCAAATTGAAAAAAATAAAACAACATAAAATTTGATTGAAAGATGAAATTAAAAGCCAATAAAATTTTAATAAAAGGGTCAAGGAAAAAAATCAAAAGTAAAAAGAATAAGGACCAAAATAAAAAAAAACATATGAGAAATTGTAATTGAGGGTCTAAATTGAAAACAAATAGAAATTTTATAAAAAAGAATAAGAATTAAATAAGAAATTAAAAGAATAAGGACTGAAATTGAAAAAGCAAAAATAAAGACGACAATCAAGCACTTTGTCTGGCAGGAAAAAGAAAAAAAAAGTAGAAGAAAAAGGAAACGACCATCGACGACAATCCAACCACCATACATCATCACGCGCCACACCATGAGGAAGAGGACATGATGACACTTCTAAAAATACGACAGAAGGTCATGTTTGGGAACCAGATGACATCACACACGCCATCCAAATGACGTAGACGCCACCCACTCGTTGGCATGTAATGAGGACATGCCAACAACTTTCTTGAATAAAAAATTAAAAAGTAAACATAACAAACACCAAAACACCCCCATGACCTGTGCAGTTACAAAAAAAAAAAACCGTGTGAAAGTACAAAATACCCCCAAATAAAAACCTTATTTTTCTTTTATCTTTTCTAAGGTCAATAATGTATTTTGTAACAGTCTAATTTATAGGACAACATCTAAAACAATATTACGGAAAACATGAGCATTTTTTTTTTGTATATGTAAGTCCATAAAAAAAATCTACTAAAATTCTAGCAGAGACTCCCCTATACCGGGAGGTCTCAAATTATCGACATCAACCTGTTTTATTCCTATAAATCTTTCCTCAATTCTGATCCAATCATCATAGACCTTAACCACAACATTTATCATCTCCATATTATAAATTCCATACAACAATACACAACATAAATTTACATCAAAAGAAGGCTCAATATATTTATATATATACCAAAAGCTTATCTTTAAATTACAAGTTACCAAAAGGTTACTTGTTTTTCAAAATACTTTAGATAACAAAAGATGGAATAAAGTAGGAATCACTACTAACATGAATACGATGGACCTGGAGAAATTAAAAAATATGATGTAAATATTAAAATAATAATAACAATGAAAATGGAAGCATTATTAGATTTTCACTTCTTTTATAACAATAACATAATAAAGCCTTTACTGATATTCATTCAACGAATGTATTCTCATTAACAACATTAACTCTTCCCCTTTCTTTGTAAATAACTAATCAAATACTCTTTCTCTCTACCAATTCTTCACAAGGACCCTATTAGTATCATTAGTCTCCCTTACATGGATTGACTAATCAATTTTATTGAAATTGCTGATATTAGTGCATCCCACTAGTATTGTTAACTATTCCCAACCCGAAATAGTTAATCAAATCTATTATAATATTTAGACTCACCCCTTGAAAGTGTCGATGTCAAGGTTCCATTGACATCATTAGCTTCTATACCAAGAGTAGCAAATCAAATTATAATAAGGACCCTTTGATATCATTAGCCTTCATACCTGGAGTAGCTAATCAAATTTAAGTAATGTTGATATCAATGAAAATCCACTTATATCATTAACTATTCCTAACTCAGAATAACTAATAAAGTCTGTTATAATATTTTCTTTCCTTTTTATTATTCATTATTAACCCAACAAGGTGTACAGAATCACAAGGAACTTGCATTTATAATAATGAAATGAATTAGAAACATAGACACTGGACACCTACCTACTGTATGTGATGTCCCAACACCTTCTTCGCTCTGCGGTTTAACATTTGAGATATTCCCTGTCAATACTTGACCTAAATATCACTATCAATTCTCATCAAAACACTCAATTTCTATAAGTTTAAAACCATTTACCCTTTTCTTTTTTTTTCCTTTTTGGCCAGCTCTCACCCAAGTCAAATCACCAAAATTCTCTCTTCAATTACTTATGATATAAGGTTATTCCCATATTATTCCCCTATCCCAACATTATCCCATAGACAATTCACAAAATCCCCAAATTCACTCATAAAACCCTAGGTTCAAGAATTGACAATTAAATCAAACATCAATTTAAATTTCTTGATAACGTGATCGTATAAGTTTAAAACACTTTACCAAGCAATAATATGTACTCCACAAGTTAGCTAGCCATAAATCCTTCAAGTTTTGTCCTTCTTCCTTCACCACCCTTTAAATTGGCATTCAAGGACTTTTTTGTATTTTTATTTTTTAAAAACACTATCAAATAACAAAAATACCCATAAAAGAAAATTTTCTTTAACTTGTGTCCAAGGGCTTTTTCTAATTTTTTAGCCTATTTTTTTTGTTATTTTCAAGTTAACTAAGGGGTGATTTAGTAATTTAATAAATATAAATAAAATTTTAAAAAAGTGGATGACACATGCATTACTTGTGTCAGCACGTGGGTCGTGGCCAGACCATTCAGCTTGCATGTGCAGGGTCATACGATGGCCAGATAGTGGCTACCAGAATGACATTCAAACCATCTTAGTGGCTCCTCTATAACCAAATGGTGCATGTGGCTTATTGATCATCAATTTGGCGCCAAGAACCTGTTTTCTTCTTCTCTCTTCTCCTTGACTTTCGCACTGATTGTCTAAAATTTTCAAAGCAACCCTTCAATCTGTTTTTCCTTTAAATTTGGTCTATATTCTTTCAATTACTATTTATTTTATTTGGAATAATTTATAAAATAATATTTTTTATTTAATTTTATCCTCCTTCAAATTTTTTATTTATCAGATTTGTTTCTTATTTTTTATTTGTTTTATTTGAGATAATTTTTAAAATTGATTTTTTTATATGATTTCATCATCTTTTAGTTTTTTTCCTATTAAATTTGATCCTTATTCTTTTGATTACTATTTTTTTTTACTTTGATAAATTTTTTAAATTGATTTTTTTATTAGTTTTATTTTTCAATATTAAATTGGTTGGAAATTGAACTTTTTAATTGAGACCGGCTCTAGGATTTCACAAATTTCAAGTTTTGGAGATTAACCTAGGTTTAGGATGTTTGCTTGTGTTTGCTTGTTTTTTTCTTTTTTAAAGTTCATGTTTTTTCAGTTTCATCATTCAACATTTATGTAATTGGAGATTGAGCTCCGTTAGTTTTTTATTTGCTTTCTATAGAATTTTTCACTAATTTAAAAAATAACCCGAGTCATCTCGAGTTTTTTATTGTTTTTTTCGTTGAATTTAGCTTTTTGTTTTTAATATTTTTGAATTAAATTAAATTAAATTAAATTAATTTATTAAATATAATCATGGGATGCTTACTTCATGATATTTTGTATGGTTTGCTTTCCTGATTGTGGCTTTGACGGCATGTGCGACCCCTTTTAATGTCATCGTGCAACCTTTCACAATGACATTAGAATCATCTTAGTGAGCTCTTTTTAGTGGTGGAGAAGTGTCCATTGTGGAGCGATGATGAGTCTCCAATGGGCTATTCTTTCATCTCTTCTCGAGTATGATATTGACAACTCATTTTTATAGTTAATTATTGCTATTTTTTTGTCGCTTTATTTACCGTCGATGCCTCCTTTTAAAAATCATATTATTAAGTTAATCGAATTTACTGAATTCTGTCAAGTCAATAACTCGAGTATTAGATTTTTCTTATTTCTTTAAAAATATTGGAGTCATTTGAAC
>Ga0307515_10013016_pt1 | contig 15584 bp, 19 predicted proteins | sample 17_EM_MG_FD_194513 | JGI IMG/M metagenome (GOLD analysis project Ga0307515, IMG submission 194513) | Populus trichocarpa ectomycorrhiza microbial communities from riparian zone in the Pacific Northwest, United States - 17_EM | ecosystem: Host-associated > Plants > Roots > Unclassified | place... | reverse complement strand
AACCTGGTCAGAGCAGCAGTGGCTCCAAGCACGATTCGGTCGAGACCCGGGAGATCGACGGGTTGGGCAAGGAGAATATCGCCAATACCATCATCTTCTACGCTAACCAGATGCTCCGCACCATCGCTCTTTGCTACAAGGAGGTTGATATCTGGCCCCCGAACGGTACCTCTGGACAGGAGGAAATCCCCCTCTCTGATCTTGCCAACGAGTTGACCTTGGTTGGAATCGTCGGTATTGAAGATCCTCTCCGTCCTGGTGTGCACGGCATGGTTGCCGACTGCGCCCATGCTGGTGTCACCATTAAGGTATGCACAGGCGATCATCCACTCACTGCCCGCTCCATCGCTGGCCAGTGCGGTATTTACAGCGCTGGTGGTATCATTATGGAAGGACCGGTGTTCAGGAAGTTGACGGAGGAGGAGCGTAATGAAGTGGTTCCTTATTTACAAGTGCTTGCTCGTTCCTCCCCTGAAGACAAAAAGATCCTCGTCGAGGCGCTCAAGAGGCAAGGGCAGGTGGTCGTTGTTACGGGCGATGGTACCAACGATGGGCCGGCTCTCAAAACTGCTAATGTCGGCTTCTCGATGGGTATTGCTGGCACGGAAGTCGCAAAGGAGGCATCGGATATCATCCTCATGGACGACAACTTTGCCTCGATCGTCTCCGCCATTATTTGGGGTCGCTGTGTCAACGACTCTGTGCGCAAGTTCCTGCAGTTCCAGATTTCAGTCAACGTTGCTGCCGTGCTCATCACATTTATCTCTGCCGTTTCCTCCGAGGACATGACCTCAGTATTGACCGCTGTGCAGCTGCTCTGGATCAATATCATCAAGGACACATTCGCCGCCCTTGCCCTCGCCACCGACCGTGCAACTCACAGCTTGTTAAACCGTCGGCCTGATCCGAAAACTGCACCTTTATTCACCTTCGATATGAGCAAGATGATAATTGGCCAGGCCATTTACCAGACTATCGTCGTCCTCGCTTTCCACTTTGCCGGACCAGCCCTCTATGGCCTCGGTGCCAATGATACCAAGGGACGTAACGAACTCAATGCAACGATTTTCAATATCTTCGTATTCTGTCAAATCTTCAACTCCATAAACTGCAGAAGGATTGATAACAAGTACAACATCTTCGAGAGTATGTCGAGCAACTGGTATTTCATGGCCATCACATCCCTGGGTACGTATTCGTGATATTCAGTACACCGACACACGTCCTCATCATTTCGCAGAGGTTGCCATCCAAATCGCAATTATGTTCGTCGGTGGTGCTGCCTTTTCGGTCACTCCCATCTCGGGCCGTGACTGGGGCATTTCCATCGCGTTTGGTTTGTTGTCTATCCCCATTGGCACTCTCATTCGAACAATTCCCAACGGCCCTATCCGCGACCTACTGATTTCTGTCCACCTGATGCAAGATCCCAACACCCTCCCGGTTGTCACATCAGACGCGGAGAAGTACAACCAGGCCACCGATCAGGTACGCGACAGCCCCAGCACCTTTGCCAAAATCCGTGGTGGTCGCTCGTCTATCGTGGGCGTGCGCAAGCGCCGCTCGATGCACTTGCGCAAGCGTCGCTCGATCCGCCTGCATGAGGCTAGCGTCCAAGTTACCAATATGCCCGCTATGGCGCCCGCAGCCGGTATAGGTGCAGGATGGCAAGCAAAGCAGGGTGATGCGCTCCATGACCCGGGAAACTGTGATCCATCGCAGAGCTCGGCCGACCTGTGGGCTGGAAAGCTCCAGTTGCATCCCAATACCGACCACAGTGACCCTGCCTTCAAAAAATGGGGACGGCAGATACAGAACCTCCCGCCTCAGGGCGAGGGTGACTGATCAATACGCCGACACTGCTCTGCATGCCATCTCCTGTTGCACCGCCCTTCAAGGATGTTCAGCGAATATGGACACACAAGATGCGCAAACCGACCACTGACCTGGCCTCTCCTTCCCGTCTCGCTCATTGATGAATCCTTGACTGCACATGTATAAGCAACGCCCACGACATAGTTTTGATGTTCAATCATGTCCATCTATTCTCCTACCCTCACAGTATTTGCCAATTCACGAACCGGTCGATTTTTGACAGAGGTCTGGCTGGATACCGATGACCCTTTTTTATTTTTTATTTAAAAAAATAATATTAAAAATATTATATGCCCAATTTATCGTGCTAAGTATATCTATGTTACACGTTCGATTGGATGCGTGGTTAGGGCTTCGTGCCGTTGCGCGTTCAGTTACTGCCCTACTCTTGCTGGGGCTCTGGCTGTTCGCGTTTCCGGCTAAGGTTTGGGGTACGGTTGGGGGGGTTGGCTAACATCTACTCGAGGTAGGGCGAATATCGCTATCAACGCATGTTCTCCATTAACTCCGCGCTTAAGTCACCGTAAACATGTCTGGATCTTCCGGTGTTGTTGACGAAATTGAGTGTTGTGGCGTATATATATGGCTGCTGGGTCGGATATGGCGCCGCAGGTGGAATGTCTTGCGACTGACTGCCATGACGAATCTATGTCTATGTAGTGCTTATTTGTTGCAGTAGAATAGGAGGTGGGGTACGTCCTCTGCTCTACTGCGTTTGAGTAGTGTGAGCAGTAGGGCGTCGCGATCTTGCCTATGCGATAGAGGTGGCCATTGAGAGGTATGTGACCTGTACGGAGCTGTGTTAGGACGCTTGTTTGGTTATGGACCAATGACCCGTACTAGTACTGTCAAGGAGTAGCTAAATTGACGATCTTCGGCAGCCTTTCGGCATCGTTGACTTCTGCGCTGTAGTCCTGTAATTACACAAATAAAATCACTTGAACACCTAGAGTACCTGAGTGAAGTTTTAGATTTTTTGAAGCGTGAAAAGGCAGTTATCGGGGCTGCCCAAATAGACAGTCTTGAAATGTCGGAGAAATTGAGTTTCCAGTCTCAGAATACATCTTAACTAGAGGGTTGGCGACTAAATTGAGAAGTATCTTCTATCGTTGTCAATCCTGTTCCTCCACAATCTCGACACTCTCTAAGTCTTTGGGAGCTAGATCGTACCTTGAGAGCCTTCAGCTCATCGTCTAGACGCTGCCACGGCTTAGTACATACTTTCCAACAATGGGGCTTGGAGGGTTACTTTAATTTTGTCACCCCTTGGGCTACCAATGTTGCGTCAGTCTCCTCCCAAGCCAGAATCTCAGCTCTGCAGCACACATCTCTTTGAAAAGCTTTGTCGCTTCCTCTATTCTTTCCTGTATTGTACTTCTCTCTTCCCTAATTTCCTTCCACTTTGCTTTCTCAGCTTCTACCTTGTCCTCAGCGGCTTGTTTTTGTGATACCAGCCGCGTCACGCTCAAACAATACGTAAAGAAGACGAGAGGTCACAAAACTGATTACGTGAGATAGCAGAGGTTTGGACTCTGCTCGACCTGGCTGGGCCACCTCCCGCTCAACCTTGCACTTAATTAAGCTTGGTCACGATTGAGAACTGGCGAACCTCCCACTTTCGGTGGACAACAAGAACTCAACATAGAAAATAGATTATGATTTTATTACAATTTTCAACAGAAGATTGCGCCCGTAGCCCGGGCCGTCTATTTGGCTACTCCCTGACAGTATATATTTGAACCGCTCATAGACAAAATACCACATCAAAAACTCGTGAATACACACCTTGCTTTCACGAAAATGTGGGCTGCAACAGGAGTACATATCGATGAACAACAAAGTATACAATAAAGTAATGAAGATGATGCAAAGGATACAGCACGATGTCTCAGTCGAATAACAAGGTGATGGGAATGAACTATCAACCCATAAGGAGTGGGCACCTAAAATGGGTGGAGTCGGGCGTTGACCGGCTATGCTATGTTGATTCTGGGCAATATGCGGTTTCCTTCGCTTCATGTGGGAAGCGGTCAACTCTTCAAATCCTGCATGCGCGCTCAAGTCCAAGCGTATAAGACACATAGAAGAACGAGGGGTCTTGTATCTTACCTTGGTTTGATTCAGTGGTTGCACACAAGTGTCAGGGCATTTACATTTCTACCTACCAGTATTCAGTCGAACAAGGCTAGTCATTCAGTCTTCTCATGAGAGAGGTGGTACAGGGGACGTTGAAGCTTCCTGCCTACAGGCCTTTAGTTCATAAGCACACTCACGTTCTTACATATACAAAATAACCAAGGGAGCGCCTCAGGACATTGTTCACGCACAACGCCTCCCCACAGCCAACAAGTCATCTATGGATTCACCCTCATATTTATAGTACAGTATGGTCACCCCGGGGGCAGAGCAGGCAGCTCCACACCCCGCAATTTATCGGACTACTACCGCACAGACAATGACGATCACAGCTATTCGTTTGTGGTAAGACTGCTAATGTCAAAGTGGTCTAGTAATGGCACTAGGAAACATTAAAAATGAGTATCCCAAACTGGAGCTTGATAAACTTTCCTAACACCTTCCAAACACATCATTGAGTGATAGGGAGCAGGTTGGTAGGAGTTAGGAGAATTGTAGTTGGGGATAGGAATTCAAGAAAATATAGGGGTTGTGATTTTGAGGGATGAGGAAGATAGGGTGCGTTGATATAAAATAAAATTGATTGATTGGGTGTGGATGTTGGGATTGATGTTGGAGGAGATATGATATAGGAATAACATCAGTAATAGAGTGAGGTGGGAGTAGGTATGGGAGATGAGGAATAAAGATTATGAGGTGTGTGATGAAAGAGGAAAATTGTTGAAGAGGGGGGCCCTCTAATGACTACACCAGCTCCCGGAGAACGATACACAGGCAACTTCCCAAATGACTTGTACTTCTTTTTCATACGATTTTTGTACACATAGAACTGCACATTTCATGGCTGGAACTGAGCTCTTCATGGGCGATGGTTTTTGGTAAGAGGATTGTCATTTGTATAGTACATATGTGAACCTCACATTGACGATGTGGCGCATCATGCAGGGGCAGGCTGGCAAGCGCGCGTGTCAGGCTTGACCTAGACGACAACGATGCATCCAGAAACATACCCGGATAGAATTCTATTCGCTGAATCCCGACATTTGGAAGCGTTTGTGGACTTTTGGCGACGACGGTATGGGTTTTCCAAACTCGTGACATAAAATCTCGATCCCTAACTACTGGCATAGAGTTGATATCGAGAAGGCGTAGTAAGTAACACTTCAGCTCCCCCCCCGCACTTCTTATCGTTCCGGGTAGCCTCGATAATCTCAGTGAACTCTGGATTCCCGACCAGCTTGGCAATGGGCAGCTGCAAAAGTTGGCCCAGAAGACACGCAAACTCCTGCTTGATGGTAACGGCAACCTCTTGAGGTGTATTCAATATTCCCAATACCCTTGTAGAACTAGCAGTACGAAGGCGGGGTTTCGCAAAATTGAACGCAGCGTGCAAGACTCTGACGGATGAATTCTGGACGGAAGAGGGTCCCAATCATTTTGATATATGGGGTGGAGCTATGAATCAGTCACTATTGCGAATGGACTCCCTAACTGCCGAGGTCGCGACTGCCGAGGCCCTCGCCGAGAGGTTGGCTGCCGAAGCACGGGAGAAGGAGGTAAGCCACCTACATGGTAATGTGTAGAGTTCAGGTGCTATTTCTGCCTTAGAATTTCTTTATGTCCTCATCGCCGAAGCAAGAAAACCAGCCCCGATTGAATGTTCTATCTCGCCTCCTGGACAAAGGTAGAAATGAGCAACCTTATGATACTTCAAGTTTCCTCAGTGCAGGTAGACAATCTAATAATTTCATTATTCATTGGCCAACCCCGTTTAGATTCTACGTACCGACAGAAAGTTCAAAAATTAAACGACGAGAAATATAGAATTCAACATGAAACTGCACAGCAGACTGAGGTTAGTTCATTCGATATATATCCAGTAGTCACTAACTATGGTACTTCATAGCGCTTTGCAGAGCACGATGAAAAATGCGTTGTTGCACTAAAACATGTAGTATCCGTCTTCTCTGATGCGCACAGGTACACAATCTCATACCCTCACTCATAACTGCCACCTGACGGCCATTATTTCCTGCGCCGCTCTGTCAGTGACCTTGTCCAGGTTCTGAATGGCACATCATCGCAACTCCGCAATGTAGCATCCTCCGTGGACGCGTCGATGGAATCTGCCTCCCTCGCTGAAAGACTAGACGAAAGCTTTATTTCATTGACCCAACCACACCGGTACACAAGCTATGACACCTCTTCCTCCTTGCGGCCAACCACAATGCTTTTTGGATGTTCTCTTCCCAGTGACCTCGATGATGCCAGCATTGGACAACGTGCCGTCTCTAAGGCATTTGAGGCGATATTGAGCTCTGCCGCTAAAATACACCCCAACTCCTTGTATAAAGCGATATGCGATGCACATAAACAACAGGGCGACGATATCAAGCTAGTAAATTCCCTGATTATGTGTTTGAATGCAAGGTTCGCTCATGTCATTGTTCCATAGTCGGCACTCCGTTTGGAATCATTATGGGACCCGTCTCAGCTGGATGGTGGTATGGAAGCTGTTGATTACCTAATCAACGCACCTAGTGTTGGTCTTCTAGTAGTGAGTTTACACTCTAATTTGCTATATATGGGAGCCACTAACCACATGATAGTACTTTTTGACCCGTCTTCCTGAGCCATTTCTGCCACTTCAAGAGTCAGATATCAAAAGAATTGCTAAACCGGGTGCCTGTGTTTTCAGGGATATGATACGTGCCACTGCCGAGGCTGGTAACAGGATGGGTACAGCAAGACGCTGCAACCTTGCCAGACTTTTCCTCACACTCGGTAGACAGCCAAGTAGTGTGTACCAATTGGCGGAGTCCAATCCCGAAGGGGTGCAAATTCTCATTCGGGTGAGTGATTCTGTGCTTTTCCATTAATATTCCCGTCACCCACCTAAATTCATGCACCAAGACCTCGGGCCGTCTCCTTCATTCTGGCCTAGAGAGCCGGTTTGGCCAAGTCATAGATCAAGCCGGGGGTTTAATCAATGGTGGTTGGGGCCATGGATTGGTACTGCCAGATGACTTTATCAAAGAGTTGAAGGGTGCTGGACTTTACTCTTGAGATACGATGGCTTTATATGTCTTTGGAGAGGCCAGTGAGTGTACTGCATTTTTGAGAGCGTCATACTATACTGACTAGCTAGTCAATAAGCCTTGCCTGGAGAGAGGTTGTACAGGGATTAGATCTTTCCGTTACGTTCATAATCACGCCATATCCTTATATACTGTGAGCATATGCACAATAATCAGGCAAGGCCTAGTCCCTCCGTTCAAGAGATCTCCTCACCTTCCGTGCCATTGGCAAGTCCCAGTAGGGCCGCCGCATCCGAAGGTGCTCGCGAAACCAGGCTAGCAGCCGTCACGGCCTTGCTCGTCGTGGCGTGTGTACCTTTGCTTTCGATCCGAATCTGCGCATGAAGGTATCCCACTCCGTCTTCCGCCCCTTTTGTTTTCGATCGTGAACTGTAACGATTTTTATTTTTATTTATTATTTTGGTTTGTGGGGGAAGGAAGAGAAATGCATCATGCACAACTGTAACGAGTTGAGAGAGCAGGAAGCGGACGGTATTGTTACAAATTTCTTGTTTATCTCCATTGGCACTCTCATTCGAACAATTCCCAACGACCCTATCCGCGATCTACTCATCTCTGTCCACCTGATGCAAGATCCCAACACCCTTCCGGTTGTCAAATCTGAGCCGGAGAAGTACAACCAGGCCATCGATCAGGTCCGCGACAATCACTGCACCTTGCCAACATCGGTGGTGGCCGCTCCTAGTCCATCGTGCGCCCGCAAGAGGCTGGTGTCCAAGCCACCAATATGCTCGCTATGGTGCCCGCATCGGTTGCAGCCGGCGGTGTTCCTTTTGCCAAAAGTCAGCAGTACTAATTCTCAACGGCCCACTCTATCATAGTATTTTCTTTACATGTAGGTTAGCATTATTCCTCGTGGTTTGTGGTTCTGGAACGACTGGGCGTGCTTCGAATTGGCTGCGATTGGGAGCCTGACCCATTTCCACATTGCAGACACATCCATCCTCATCGACCTCTACGCCCATCCTGTTTCCACCTCTTCAGGCTCCAACCAACCCATAACTGCGGTTTATATTGCCAAGACTGTTGACTGCTATGATTATTGCCGCACGGCGGAGGCAGTGATGCTCCAGACAGGCACACTTGCCAGTCGGACTAGCCCACCCTTCATTTCCTTTTGCTTTGATCTGTTTGTTTGTACTGTGTGGCCGACCCGTTGCCACTCTGACTATAATTTATATAGAGCGCAGCAAGCGAGGGGCGAAAGATCCTCATGGTTTTTTCGCCCACTCACACCATGCGCTAGTCCAACAAAGACCTTGCCGACATGTTGGCCACTAGCGAGATCTTCGGGGTTTTGTGATCGCTGCTGGATTTGCGCCGCATGTATATGGAATATTGTTGTTCTCGTCATAGTAGATACGGTTTGGGTTTAATTATGGTTCCTTAATATCGGTTATATGCAGGGTTACAGGTCCGTTTCCGTATATTCTGACACTGGTTTCATGTTGTGGCTTGGCTGTTATCACTATAGAAGTAGTCCTATCGTAGAAGTAGATAGAATAAGGAAGTAAGGGAGTTTCATTTTCCGTCAGTTATAAGTATCATTCCATTAATCGTAACTATGCTTTATCGGCTAATCACATGGAACTCAAGAAACCCCAAATCCGAAAAAAAAACATAGCCTGCGCCGTATTTGTGCCATGCTCAGCTCCCACACCAGCGGGTGATTACAACTGCTCGACATTTCGGTGGAGGAGAGTTGTACGTCACGTACCCGTGTTTCATATGGCCGGAATGTGGGAACGGTCAGGCTGTGATTCCAGAATTCCAAAGTTTCCAGGCGCTGTTTGCAAGGGAACTTCTTTGTAGGCTTACCCGTTTTGTAAAATCCTCTTAAAGACAACCCATTGCAAAGTTAAAGAATAGTTTGATGTCAGCAAATGATACATCTTCCAAATCTGAACCTCGGCCGCTGTTCACCGTTCACCGCGATCCATGTCAAGAGTTTGAAGACGTCCTCCACTCCCTCGCCACTGAGGGCTTTAGCCTCCTCCGTCGATATAAGATTTGACTGATTTGGGTCATCCCTTAGATCTGTTTGGAGCCCAATCAGCGCAACGGGTGCATTTGGAACATATCGTAAGTCCATGCTCCGTATTGCTGTGACTATGTACATTTCTGACCAAGTACCGTAGAACACTATTTAGGTACATAATACATCTACAAGTTTGCTGTTCACGCACTGAGTCTAACCTGTTTGGCTCCAACAAGAATATTAGTGTTCTCGTCATAATTAGTATGGTTTGGGCTTTCCTATGGTTCCCGAGTATCGGTCACATACAGGGTTGCAGCATCGTTTCCGTACATTCTGACACTAGTTTCGTGTGTGGCTCGGCTATTGTTACCATATAGTAATACATTGTAGAAGTAGGTACAAACAGAGAGTTTTTCATTTTCCGTCAACAGGTGCCCTTTCCATCCGACGGTGCCACCTTTAGCCAAGTTAGCCCTATATAAAAGTCAAATTAGGTTTCCAATCGCCCTATATTAAGGGCTAACTTGGCTACGCACAGGTGCCCTTTCCGCTTCTATATATATATCCTCTCCCTCCACCACCGGTCGCTCTGCCTCTCCCGAATTTTGAGACGTCTCAACAATACTCGGAATCATGGCTTCCCATGCGTCGACCCCGGCTTACCGGAATCCTGAGACGACTCAACAAGATTCGGAATCATGGTCGACTAATCGACTTGGAATCATGGCTCCCCATGTGTTGACCCCCGCTTACCGGAATCCTGAGACGACTCAACAAGGTTCGGAATCATGGTTGACTAATCGACTTGGACCATTTGTATCGGACACCCGAATGCAGGACGCGATGCACTGCTTTCAGAGTTTTGATCGACAGCGCACCAATTGGTCGCGAACTGAGGAAAAGGTCTTCTATATCACTGAGTTTTCTAGGTCTGGTCGAGGTCAGTTCCCCCGTCTATCGCAAATCGATCTCAATAAATATTTCCGTCTAGAATTATTTGTCGGTCATGTCACAGAGCCGAAGCTGGCCAATATATTGAAAGTGAGTATCGAGTCCCTGTGGCTGTTCACATCTCACCTTCTACCAGGAGTCACGTCCTGAGGCTGCTTTCAGATTACTGTGAGTGAGGCGTCGTAGTTCTCTGACGTCGTTCCGTTCTAATCAACTCCAGTTTCGCAGCCTCCCAGAAGGGCCGAAGCGCGATCTACTCGACCTACTATCGAGATATTCTCTCCACCTGTGGGGCGCCTGCTGCTGTATGGGCCGCATTCCTCCAGGACTCTACTTCATCTTTTGGTTCTTTCACTGACACTAGCAATGCAAATGCTACATTTCGTGAGTGATTTCTGGCTTCAATGCTATAGAATGCTAATTTCGTGTTGAAGACGGGTGGATGGCTCTCCGACTTCACTGGAAGAAAACCAAATACACCCCGCACTTACTGTCAGAGCCTTATTCATCATGGTTTGATAAGGAGAACAATACCACGTCACCACCATATATAAATACCTACCCAAGGCTTTACCTCTCGTACAATGCCGGGACTCAGCAAACTACAATTATCACGACAGGCCTAGATCAATTCTATCTTTGCATGGTCCAGCACCTCAAGGATTTGTTCAAAACTTCCATTCGGCCAGAGGAGATAGTCCCTCGACTGCTTCTTCGATGGTTTGCAATGGCACAGGAATGCTTTGCAGGGATCGCAGAAGTTTGGGGTGTCAACACTGGTGGTCCAGTATGTAGTGGAGAGCCCCTATTCTCACCTGTGACCCATTTAGCTGATCCCCTCGTCTCAATATTAGGAGATGGCGTCACAAACGTTGGATAGTACTTCTGGTCATGAGGCCCGCGTACGTCAAGCAGAATTCAACGCCCGGAGTGTAGATTATACAAAGGGTGACTTTACCACTTTACGATCAGCACTCGCATCGGTGGAGGAGTGTCAAGATTTGTGGAACACACTGAAGCTCGATCCGGTTAATAGAAACACACTGTACTTTCTGTTCATGGAGCAAAAGCATCGATCCCAGGTGACTGCAAACCTCCTTGACAATCTTGTCAGTCGGTATGACCGGTTACGTTTCTGAACTTAGTATGGTATCTTCATCTTTACTCCAGCGAGAACTTGATTAAACAATATGACAGCTGCTCAATTATACCAATATCCGTATGATTGAAGGGATTAAGAAAATCTCAGAGGAGAACGCAAAGCAATCGGAATCAATGGCAATTGTCGCATATGATACCAAGCGCGATAGCGAAGTCATGAAGACCATCACCGTTGTAACAATGATTTACCTTCCAGCGACGTTCACCTGCGTACGTTCTTGAACACTCAAAATCGCCCACCAGAGATGTCCAGCTAATGATCCTCGATGTAGACGGCCTTCATCATGGGGTTCTTTAAATATGACTTTGAGGACTCTCAAGGCCGAATCAGTGTCTCTGAGCAGGGCTGGGTCTTCTTTGCGCTTGCAGTGCCGCTAACAGTGCTCACCCTCGGGCTATCATACGCTTGGATGTGGTGGACGGCCAAAAAGCAGCAAAATGTACCAGTTTACTCCGCGGCTGTGCAAGCGGATGATAGTTGGGAAGTGCTATGACTCATCACACTATCACGTACTTTATTGGTCTCTGTTCTGTATATATTTTGCGCGATGTTTGTCCCATATGTATCTCACGGTTGATCCCTCTTTTCAATATTTTTCTCGTACAGGTTATGAGCCCGCGCCGTCACTGCGCACCTGTCCAAACTGTCGAGGAGGGCCACCGTCCGAGCTTGGTACCTCGTAGAACTGCCGCTGAGTTGCGCGAGTAAGTCCCTGGCCCTAGTATATATAGGGTACCCGGCCCGAGCTTGGCCAGGGGAGATAAACCGGAACATATCTTGCTTGCTTTATGTCGCCGCCTACCTGTATTTCTGTTAACTTTGTTAGTCCTTGCATGTTATCAAGAGGTCGCCTTGAAGCGACCCACCGAGAGGCAATAGGGAGCTCACTGATGAGAACAATGAGCAACAGATAGGATAGGAACCAGTATGTTGAGTAACGGTGAGAATGGGAGGTCGGTTGAATATAGTATAATCAACTAATCATGATGGCTGTGGTGGGGCGAGCGAGACGGAGTCGGATACTGTAGGAGCGTACCTGGAGTACTGCAAGGTCGAGGATGAGCGAGAGGGACAGTGTAAAATGGGCATCTGTTGCGAAATAAGGAGTCTCAATGGGATGAACTTAGAGATCTAGGAGTCTCATTGGAAACCGGTCCCAGATACGATCGAGAGCTAGGTTGAGAAAGGAGGCGAAAGGCTTATAAGCCAGCATTACTAGGGACGCTGGAATAAATCGAGCCATCTAGGTCTATTACGTGGTGCTAACTACTTCGGGTGCACCTTTAAAGAGTGGCAAGAACCTTCTTGACCTCCTGTTTGATGTCGCGCTTCGGAAGTCCCAGGAGGACACTGTCGTCATCCTCAGACCAGCGACAAGTGGCGCCTTCCGCTCCATAGACACAGGCTTGCAGGAGACCGTTGATATTGGCCTCGGTGAACTCTCCACGTGCGATCCCTGCGTTGGAGCGTTCAATCAACTGCGTGACGACAACATCCTGTACCGTAAACGGTCCCAATTCCGCCTCAAGGATAGCGAGGATATCCTTCTGAGTGACAAAAAAGTCATGAACGCGGGTGGGCTTGTTCTCGGTCGCGGTGGGGTGGCTCAAGACGCCGACCACGGATTGGCCGATCGAAGCAAGTGTCGTAGTATGGAAGAGGTGATTCCCCCCGTCGAAGAGTGTGACCCCTTTGTTCTTCAGGTCTATGACATTGTTTGCATGTTCAACATCAGACTGCATGCTCAGTGGCGACATACCGAAGCCCAAGAAGTTGTAAACCAGTCCCCAGTCAAAGAAAGGCCCGACAGAGATAGTGGTCCATGTGATTTTGCCCTCCTTCGCCTTGCCTTCGACATATGCGCGAGCGTCGACCTTGACCTTGAGGATTGGTAAATCCTTTCCTGGCGCATTATACACATCACTGAAACGTGAAGCGTCAATCACTACACCACAGAGCACAGACCACCGAGTGCGCACCCTCCGAACTCTGAAAGAATTATGCGTTTGACCCCTGCGTCGATGGCTGCATCGGAGAGGACCTGGGTGTTCTTAGCCAGGTTCGGGTAATCACCCAAGGTGAGAACGACCGCGTCGTTTCCACGGAAGGCGTCAACGAGTGCTTGATGCGAGGAGAAATCAACTTTGGTCTGGCGGACGTTGTCCTTGGCAATTACTTCAGCCTTGGAGGTATGACGAGCCACGACTGTGATGTTAAACTTGCCAGAAGCGATGAGAGCGTCGAGTACTGGCTTGCCGAGGCTGCCTGTGGCCTGTGCAGTCCAAGGGTCAGAGTTCGTCATCCATCATAGGGGTATCGAACGTACGCCAATTTGGATGATGTTCCTGTATGCCATTTGGAAGTTTAGAGCCGTGGGAGTGGATCGAACCTTGGTAGTCTATCTGGTATGATTGTATGATTACTGAAGGAGGGGTTACCCTTCTTATATATACGACTGGTTCCCCTATGGTGCATTGTTCGTAATTGCGTGGTGGTTCCCAAGGGTACGAACAAGCCGAGAAGGACGCAGGCTTAGTTTGCAGAAAGGTAGATGACCGCTATGTTGCTATGTTGACAAACCATCAAATACACTACGTAAAACGGATGACCCTGGGAGTCTAACGTTGATGGTACGAGACGGCCTCGTCAATACACGAACAAGTGACATGAACAAGTGAGCTGACTAACGGCGCGCCCTCGTCAATGTCATCCTCCGAGTCGGGCCCGATGCCATTGGACGGAAGTGGTGTTCGTGCACCAATGCGCCAACTTTCTGGACTGTCTACACTCCGCGCCACAACCCTAAATGTGGTCCGAATAGCGTTACACATCCGTTCCCTGTCATTCTCAAGCCACCCTGCGAATACTGCACGACCTGGCACGCTTTGCCACCGTTCCCTCTATACAACTCTGCGCTTTCGCGTGTCTAGGGCACAAGATTCTTTGTTGGATGCTTTGATACGACCTTGAGTTAATGGCACTTTCGCCCTGTTCATCCCCTACGGCCCTCTACGCACATCCGCACTCTCTCCACCCAGGCCCTTGCAGTTCGACCTTGATATCCCCCCTCCGAACGCTCCCTGGTACCTCCCTCTTCTGGTCTCTATTATGCTTCCGGTTGCTCATCCAAGATCGATTGTTTCTGGTCGAGGAGCTAGGGAAGCATTACATGGGTCAGTTTTCATTCTCTGCGAATGCAACACTAGAATAATGAATGCTCACTTACTACTTGGAGACGTTCGTACAATGTATCTTTCATCCCGACCGAGAAACAAACTGCTATGACGTCCATACCCACAAAGTTTAACCCCTCTAACCCATCATAACACTTCCATAAGGTGTTTTCCTGTGTTTCAATCTTCACTCTCCTTTTTTCCGTACCTGCCCTCCGCCCTTCACCCACTTCACCCTCATGAAGCCCTTCCACGGCTCCTGTATGCCATTTCTTCCAAGCCTCTTCGTCAAGCTTAGGATCTCCCTTTGGCACCAGACATTCGACAGGGGGAAAATCGTGCAGAAGATTGAGTTGTATGTAGGTCGGAAGTGCTAATTGGCCAGCAATGCGAGCCCGGACGGATGTTTTGCCACATCGAGTGTCACCAGAAAAGAGAATGCGATATGTTTCTTTTGGCTTTGGCCTAGGCATCTTGTCTGCGATACTTGCCGGAACCGCTCAACCGAGAAAGACGCTCGGCCCCGAGCGCTAATGGTGCCGCGCTGACTGCATTCACCGACATACACAAGATTTAGAGGCCGGATGGGATCAGACTAATTAGTCCTCAGAGGCGCTATATGGATGATTGCTCCATTTACGAACACCTTATAAACCACCTCAGGACCTTCAACGATTCCGCGAAGGGAACCACCACAAATACGGGACAACCAGTCGGAATTCACTCTCAAGTACAGATTGTGCGTCAAGGAAGTTTGACGTATGCGTACCACGACCAACGCTACCTCCTTGGTTTCTTCTTGGTTTCTTCCTCTTTCAGTTGGTGGATGAGTACCTTGTTAGGATGACCAGCCACCATGCCCGAATAACCCTGCGGGACTAGCGTCAGAATACCACTATCACGAAGGGGGAGAGGCAAAGAGGGGTAATTACCTTTTCCCAGTCGTAAGCTACAGCATACGCCATCAGAGAACCACTTTTGTTAAAGGTGATTGCGGTGATTGGAGCGGGCTGCCTGTTGAATGCTATAACCAATCGGTGAGTAAGTCGCACAGAAAGGTCGCAAGGCCTCAAAGCCTCAAGGATTGCACTCACTCTTGATGCGAGTCTTACTATCAAGGTCCCAAATGTTAATGACGCCGTCCCCGCCAGCAGTGGCAAAGGTTCCGTGGATATCATGATATGTCGTAGCGTTGACTGGGAACACAAGTT
>Ga0307515_10013015_pt1 | contig 15585 bp, 7 predicted proteins | sample 17_EM_MG_FD_194513 | JGI IMG/M metagenome (GOLD analysis project Ga0307515, IMG submission 194513) | Populus trichocarpa ectomycorrhiza microbial communities from riparian zone in the Pacific Northwest, United States - 17_EM | ecosystem: Host-associated > Plants > Roots > Unclassified | place... | reverse complement strand
TTCCTCACATATTATAACTTTAATTTTTAACCAGCTCAATATTAAAAAATAAAATAAAAAAAAGATAATTTTGGAGAAAAAAAACCATGCGGAGAAACACTGTAGCAATCAACAATGTTTTAAAAAAAATTACAAAACCAAATTCTCAATCAGCTCAATATTAAAAAAAATCGATAAATATAATTTTAAAAAATAAAGAAATAAAATAGAAAAACTAAGTGGGAAAACATCACAGCAATTCACAGTATTTTAAAGAAAAAAATTACTAAGCACAAATTTTAACCAGGTCAATATTTAAAAGGTAAAACCAACAAAAATAATTTTGAAAAAAAAATAAATGAAAAAAAATAAAAAATAAGAAAATTGAAAAGAAAGTTGAAAAAAAATAAAAAATAAGAAAATTGAAAAAAAAATTGAAAAAAAAAAATTGAAAAAAAAAAAAAGGAGAAGAATCACTGTGGATTACTATTGTAATCCACAGTGATTTGTGTGTGGGGAAACAGTAAATCCCCCACACGTTTTAGTATATTAGTTAATAAATATATTCAAGAGATGACAGGGGTACAATTTCTAATATTTATCTTATATGGAATAGTGTTTTATGAAGATGATTTCCTATTTGTTAATATTGTATCACCTTCTTCATGAATTTTGAAGAATTCGTGAAAGTATCATACAAAGGTCAATCTTTCTATTTTTTTGTGATTGCACACACTTTTTAAACATTCTTCTTCTTCTTTTATTATATTATCAAATACTTAGAGATATTTTAGAATCACAATGGGATTTTTTTATATATTAAATGTAATAAAAAAGAATCATGTGTATATTTTTTCATATTTAATAACAAGTGTGCGTGAGAAGAGCATTTTTTTTCTGACTACGAGAGAGACTTTAAATCAATGGTCCATTATTTAATGAATCTTTATGTTTTTTCAATACTTTATTACATGTTATTTGTATTTATTAACTTTGTTCTTATCAAACAAAATGTTATAGCATAAAAAAAAATTGTTGGGAAAATCACGAGTTTTCTTATATAGAACCAGATAGGTGGCCCTGACAAAAAAAAAAGATTTTATAATTGATTTTATTGAGTTTAATAAGTTTAGTTAATTTAATAAAATAATTAAAAAATACACAAACAATAAGAAGAGTGAAAAAAAATTCAACAATGATTCAATGCAAAAGATGGACGCTTGCCAATATTATATAGATATATCTTTACAATATTCTTAAAATATCTCCATGATCCTACTTGTTAAAAAAACAAAAATGATATAAGAATGAGATAATCATATAAAAAAAATAAAAAAAATACATGAATCTCAATTCCCAACAAATAAAATGTTGAATATATGAATCTCAATTCCCAACAAACAAAAATATATAGTCAACTTGGTCTAATCTCCCAGAGCCATTACATGGGTCATGAGGCCGAATTACACTATAAAAGATAAACTCATAAAAAATAATGAAGTCACATTCTCAACTAACCAAAATAACAAGGGGTAAAGTTGAAAAAAAAAAAAAACAAACTCATCTAAAAAATGATCAATTTTTTTTTAAAAAAAGAATGAGGATGAAACTTTACACAAAAGGAAAAATAAATTAAATGGTGAGGGATAAAATTGAAAAAAACTCAGTCAATAAAATGATAATAAAAAATGAGGATCAGACTTAAAATAAAAAACAAATGCTAAGGGATGAAATTAAAAAGAAATCAATAAATGATTCAAAACCAAATCTACTGTATTCAAAATAATAAAAACTAAATTTGATTCAATCAACAAGGACCAGACTTCCTTAAATTTTTGCAGTCTCATCATGTTTTTTATTGAGAGGAGAGAGAAAAGAGGGGGGAAAGAAAAATGTTATAACGACAACACGCACTACACTACCATAAAGAGAATGACGAGATGCTTCTAACACTGTCTTGAAAAGCGGTGTTTAGAGACTGGAAAGTGCCACACGCGCTGTCCACTTGCTGGCGCGTTGCCTTAATCATTTTTTTGAAAAAATATATTTTACATTCTTTAGAAGACCCAATTACCCCTTAGACAACATGGGAACTACAAAAAAAGTCTAAATAGAAAGTTTAATTTCAATGGTATTTAATTATTTTACTATGAACGAAACTTGAACAATAAAAAAAACCCCATTGAGTTTTTTTTATATAAAAGTAATTTAATAATTTCACTGTAAGACTAAAATATCCCATTCAATTTGATAATAACAAATATATCTAATAAAGAGATAAATTACTCTCAATTTCCAACTAGATAGTTTTTCTTGTCAAATGGGAAAATGGTAATTTTATGCTAATCAACTGTAAATTAAGAATGCAATAAAATAAAACACTAATCTCTTTTAGTTTTTATTTTAATAATAATTCAATTAGTATAGTAGAGGATAGAGCAAAGTTTCTCGTCCTTATCTTGAAAAATACATGACAATAAAATAGGAACGGAGTGGAGACTAAATTGACGAGAGACAGAATCAACTATCAAGGGAGGTCTTCGCTTTTCATGTATGCAAATTAAGTTTATTTTTTCTGGTTTAGTCACAAACAAGCTATTTTAATCAAGATTAAAAAAATCAAATAAATTTTTATTTTAGTTTAATTATTTTTTTATGTTTTCAAATTATTTTGATATATTAATATCAAAAGCAAAATAGCTTGTTTGGTTTTAATATCAAAATAGCTTGTTTTAAAAATAAAAAATATTATTTTAATATATTTTTAACTAAAAATTACTTTAAAAAATAACCTAATTTTAAACACTCCCGAAATACAAGAGAAATTAATGTTCCTTAGAAACAGGCAGTCGGGCACAAAGAATCGCGGCCAGCAGATGCCATGCCAAACGATGGAGGAGAAAGGATCGATAGTAGTTATCACGTGTCTCGTGCTGCTCGTGAGTCAGGTCAGCGTATCAACTGGGCTTTAATGTGTACTTTTCTTCTTTCTTTTCTCACTCATTCTCGCCAAGAAAATCAATTGGCAGCTGCTTTAGATCCAGAACCTTTGAAATCAAATCAAGCATGTATATGCTCTCTGGTTATGCTTGCAAGTTTGGCAACATTTATCTTCACCTGTCCTTCATCCCATTATATTTAATTTTAATTTTTGGTTTTCAGTCTAGATATTATTTTTTAAGTATGATAGATGTTATTTTTTAAAATTTATTTTTAATATTAACATGCAAAATGATATGTTATCATATTTGTTTTTAATTGAGCTTTAAATAAATTATCCCACTTGAATTAATATACTCAAAGGACCTTATTTTCTTCTTACAATTAGATGCCATCCGAGTCAAAAATTTAAAACAGTTTCAACAATTGAGAATTTAAGATTCAATGCTTACGATTTCATCAATTATGTCATATTCAAATCCTAAGAAAATAATTAAGAATTTACAAATGGCTAAATTGTAAAATACTCTCAGAATTAAAAATCTTTTGATTTTCCACCCTAAATAATATGATTTTTTAAATGTGGCTCTTTTATCAAAGTTTTATTAGGAATTTGGTGGGAAAGCCCCTAACTGTTGCTGTTATTATTATTGCGCACGGAAAGGGAGGAATTTGGACGATTTTTAGAGTTTTTATTTTTTTAAAAAAAATTATCTTATAAAACCCTAACAAAAGTGTCACTCAAAAAATCATAATGTTTAAGATGAGAACTTTGAGGGTTTTTAATTCTAAGATTATTTATTTTTGTCAAATTTTAGGAAATATTTCACAATCTAACCCTTACAAATTGAAGGAGGGTTGTCCTTCCAAGCTACGCTTTGATGCACCAAGAATTTTTTTTTTTTTGTAATTAAATTTTTTGATTTTTTTACTTTAATTTTTATATTGTTTTAATATGTTGGTATTAGAAATGATTTTAATATATTTAAAAAAAACACTGTGCAAAGCACTATTTATTTGAAAAGTAACACTGCCACGTTTGAAGACTTTATAGAGTTTTGTCGCAAATATTAGATTGTCCGCAAGTATCGTGGAGAACCAATCTTTTCACATGAACCCTTGATAGATGAGTACTTTTTTTTTTTGTTGTCTAATAAAGTAGGTTAGGAGTAGCTAGGACCGGTCTAGCCGTGCTGGCTCATCCGTCAGAGGGTGAATGGCCGTGCCAGCGTTGTTGGTTCGTCAATGGCCTTAAAGTGAAAAGGAGGAGGGGGACCCCAAGATTGCAACCAGCATGAGAAAAAGACTAGGGCAGTACATGTTTTATTTATGAATCACGAGTGACGGGTTTTGCCCTCACCTAACTGCTAGGTACGTTTGATGTCCTCCTAGTCCTAGGGTCACCTAACTCTAGAAAGGATACCCTATAAATTGCTTTAGAGGACGGTAAAAGGAGATTATTCAAATTAACTGAATCTAATGGCTTTCTAAAAACTTTTGGATAATTTTTTTTTGTTAGGCTTTTTATTAAAACCCGGTTTCGGTTTCTGATTTTTTTTTAAATCAAATTAAATCAAAAGAAACCAAATAAATTTTAAAAAATTATAAGCTAAAAGCCTATTAAAATAAGATACGTAAAAAAAACTCAACCGAAGGTTAATTAATTTAAATTAAATTTTTTATAGTTTTAATAAGTATGAAACTGAACCAAATTGATCAGTTTATTTTGTATTCAATTGTTTAGAATTTTGAAGGAAAAAAAACTGCTTTGATTTTATTTATTTTTTATCTAAACCGAACAATCTGAATTAATACCCAGTTCTAAGTACTCTAAATCAAATGTCGTTTTTGACGATAATGGTGGGAGGGGGGCTAGAATAGGAGATGTCCGGCATCGAGAGAGAAGTAATAAAAGCATGGAGAAGCATCTTTCTCTGTCGAGGGTATGGCTTAGAATCAACCACTTGTCGTCACTAATCGTTTTACCAGAGAGATTTTTTATGCATCATCCGTGAGACGAGATGTAAAAAGATTTACAGCCTTTATTTTTTTTTCAGCGGTGTTGCCGTGTTTTTTTTTAATATTTTTTATTTTTAAATTAAAATTTTAATAGTTTCAATGTAATAATATTAAAAATAATTTTTTAGAATTATTATTTAAGTATATTTTTAAATAAAAAATATTTTTTAATAACACTATCACAATACAGAACGAAACCAACAAGTTACAAGAAAATAAAATAAAAATCAGCACCATTCGTTTTGCGGGGCCCACACGTGGGTTCCATAAAGTCAATGATGGTTATGATTTTATTTCTTTGAACGAAATGAAATGACGGAGATGATTTGTCTCCATCTGTAGCATTAAATTCGTGCCGTGCTATCATCATCAATCTATACCAACAAACATGCATGATGGGATGCGGAAGTATGTATGTGAGATCAACAAGAAATACTGAAAATATATATATGTGCTGAAACAGTTCTTGGTCTTAACGATAAGTATTTGCTGAGCTCAAAAGCATCAATTCCCATGAGGAAAGAAGCACAGGTCTTCTCTCAAGTCCCAATCTTGTTTTAAAGGGGCAAAAAAATAATGGGGTCTTGAGGAGAGTTTTACCATTTTCTAGGTGGTTGACCACAGCCCAGTTGGCACCTTGCAGGCCGGAGAGTAGCCGAGTAGCTGCATCCGGTGCAGTTTCCTTTAGCATGAACGGTACAATATCTATGGCCATTGACCCATACTCGGCCCTCTTCCATACTACCCATGTCCGAGGCCTAGGGATCATCTCCTGTCGGCGCATTGAAATAGGCCTATAAGCCCAATTGGAATTACCGACGTTAGCCGAAGTCATTGTAAGAGACACAAGCTTCGCATAATTCTTTTTGATATTATTATCACTCTGTACCATGTCAGTGGTCAATATCCAAATCAGTTTAAGAACAAACTCAATATCCAAAACAGTCCAAGCTAGATTCCAAATCAAGTCACCCAGGTAACCCATTAACTATGCATAAAAGTGCATTCGTGTAAATCAAGCCAAGAGAAACCCGAAGGAAAAATAAAATAAATAAGAGAAGAACCCACACAAAATTTAAGGTCTCGAATTTCGTTGCATGTCTGCTTCCCGGTAATTAATCTTCCTTGTAATACTCCAGGAAGGAGCAGCAAACTCACATATTTCTACAACACATGGTAGAGATTACAAGTTCACCACAAAATTCAGGCTACTACAAAAATTTCTGGCAATCGCATTCATATCAATTGCCTTGGAAACTCTTCCATGAAATTAAACGCTACAATAACAGGAAATTATGATTGAAACCATCTTTTAAGTTGTTTATTTGCCTGTTTTTCACCTTCAGGTTTGTCGGCAGTCTGCTTGGAGAATTTGGATTTGTATTGTTCGATCAGCATGTCAAGTTTATCAGCCACGTCCTGTCCTACGGGGTCTTTATTCTTCTTGGGCCTTTTTCTTTTCTCTGAACTCTTACCGCCCTTGTTTTCTTCTGTTTGGTTAGGACGTTTCCTCTTTGTTAGCCACAAATCTGCTTCCTTGAAAGGTTTAACTATTTTTTCGCTATTAACTGAATTTCCACCATCGGACTTTCTGCCTTCATCCTTTTGCTTGTGTTGGGAGCCTTTAGCCTTCTGTTTCCTGCTTTCTCTCTTGTCTTTTGCAGAAGTTTGTATGTCTTCAGCTCCTGGATTGCTCTTCTGCTTTTTAGCAGTCTGTTCTTTCAAGGACGTCCTATAGGAATCCTTATTCTTCACTTCATCCATTCTATTTGATTCTGGGTCCTTCACTGCTCTATTCTCAACTCTGGATTTCCTTTTTCTGGACATCTCCTTCTGGCTTGGAATGGCGTTTGGAGTCTGTGACTCGTCATTTTCCTGCGTATCTTGGAAATCTTTATGGGTTTCCTGCTGCTGCACTTGAAGCTTAGCTTTTCGTAGTTTCAAAGTTTGAACATTATCAAGAGCAAACGAGACTATTGGGCGATGTTCAGGACCAAAAGTTTCTGCAAGGAGGCGAACGTTGCATTTTTGTTAGGAATTGATTTTCTGGAAATATATTCAGAGGAGATACCAAGACAAGTCAATGAAATGTGTTACCAGGATTGTTATTAAGAACCCTCAGGGCCACCAGTGCATGCTGATGCTCCGTAAACTCAACAAAAGCAACCCCACGTGAATGGTCCTTTGTGACAACTTTTCCCTTCTTTACATTCTTTAAAAACTTCATCTGCACCAGCAATATGAAAACAAAGAAGTTACCTCAGGATACAAGCTAAATTTTACATAGAGAAACGGAACAAAGACAAAAGAATCCAGGTAGCTAACCTGTCGAATCATAGGCTTTTGCTTTGTGGCACGTGAGGTAACAGCATCAATGAAAAGCTTCTTCAGTTGTTTTTCAGTCATTGACTTTGGTAAATTGTATACAACAAGCCTGGTCCTTGAGACATGAAAATTTGGAGATTTCAGCTTGGTCATCTTCTCTTCCTGCAACCTGCAAAGTTCATAGAGCATTATGAGATGGGTAAGATGCTTTTACAAGAGTAGCACAGAAATAAACAGAAATGTTGAGAAACAACATCATAATGTATCTGAAAGATACACCCTCTTTTTGGGGACAGGAACCAAAATTCAAAGACGCTATCCATGTATAAATCCTCATTTCCTGGGATGCTGCGTGAATTGAGAGAGAACATCTATACCAATATAGTGAGGAACATATGCTAGCCAGCCTTTTAAATATAAACTACTAGATGACATGCATGCACCATACATTGGCCAAATTCAAGGAATAGTTGCTTCCATCTTCATTTCCAAACACAAATAAAAGGGGAAAATAAAAAACAACAGGGAAAGGAACTTACCTGTTCCTCTTAGCCATATCACTAATTGAGACACCTTCAGCAGCTGGAGTCCCCTCAAGAATAAGGCCTTCCTGTTAAGCATTTGGGACCAGTAAAAAAAAAAGATTAACTTCAAGGCCCGTGGAATTAGTCGAGGTGCACGTAAGCTGGCTCGGACACCCACGTTAATAAAAAAAAAAAAAACATGAGTAAGGCGTAACAAAGTTCGGAGGGGGTGATAGATGAACCTTTGCCAAGTAAAGATTGCGATGGTCCCGGTCCTCAATTTTGGTCTTCTCTTTTTCCTTATCATGCGCTGATTTCTTATCCAAAGCCTTCAAGACTGTCAGTTGCCTACCTTTCAAAAAAATTCCCAGACCAGATGCAACATTAGCAGCTGAAACAGCAGCAGTAGCCCCATCTGCTGTTTTAAACTTGAGAAAACCAGTCCCTCTAGGTCGCCTGCCACGAACAAAAGTAGGTTATACAAAATTGAGGTAAATAATCAGGAAATGTAGAAGCATATCAGACTGTATATGAGTCCCTACTTGGTGACTTGATGAAGGACAGGAACAAAGGATAGCACTTCCCCGAATGCAGAGAACCGTTGTTTCACTTCTCCACTTTCAACATCAAAAGGAAGATTGCTAATAAAAACAGTTCTCTGCAAATCATCTTCTCCATCTATGTGCTTAGTATTAGATGGTTTGCTCTTTCCACTGGATAGAGGACTCCCTGATAAATTTTCAGACTCGCCAGGCAACTTACTTGGCACATCAACAGTTTCCAACTCCTCAATACCCTTGGGCAACACATCAGAAGATGATGCGATCAAATTCCTGAGAACTTTTCTCGCAATGTCTGCTTCCTGTTCAAAATCAACTTCAGTTGGCATGTCTTCTTTTTCAGATAAATCCGAGTCAGGTGAAGTAACAACAACCCCATCATGCTGTTGTTTTTTTCCAATAACATCTGTATCATTGTCATCGTCGTCATCATAATCTGAATCCTCACAGCTACTGTCTTTTTCATTCTGATGTCCTGTAGAAGCACTACAAAGCTTAACTAAAACTTACAGACTTAATGTCAAAAGATGTCCAGGCCCTGTAAGAAAATGCAACACAGTAAAACAGCCACTTACCATCTTCTGAAGCAGCAGACACATTAGCACCACTGCTATAAATCTTTTTTGGAACAGCCCAGTCAACAGCTATGGGTCTTTTGCCAAACTTTTGCCCATTGAACTTCTGAATGGCCTGAAGAAGGAAAAAGGAAAAAAATTCAAAATGCTATGGAATCCCTGTAAGAAAAGGCATGGTTCATGAGGAATACATTTTCTGCATCCTGCTTGCATGTGAACTTGACAAAAGCAAAACCCTTGGATAACCTGCATAAATGCAAAATTGGCATGAAAATACTATAGACAAAACATCATTGACAAACAGGGATTATGGATAATGTATCTGCATACCCTGTTTCAGAATTATGTGGAACAAACACATCCCAAACACATCCCGCTGATTCAAACACACCTTTTATCTCATTTGGTTTGGCCTGCATTGATGTTTGGTAAACTAGTTTAGAAATCAACCTCCTCCAGAAATATTGGTGAATGATAACAAATGAGCATAGAATAACCTTGAAAGGAAGATTTCTGATAATAAGTTTCCATTTCTGTGTCTTGCAACCCTGGCCCACAAACACAATTGAAAGGTAATTAGAAAACTTTAACTATTATTTTCCTATGCTCAAAGAATTTACAACTTTTTGACTCATCTGAGCCGGAATTAATAGAACTACACTAAACACAGACCACAAGGGATAGCAACTGGCAAAAACATATATTTATTGACAGAGAAAATTCTTGAAGCAGACACAATAGTAAAAATATTAGCAGAGTAAATAAAAGCCATCATTTCCATGTAGCAAGCAATTTGAAATTACCTCCCCCCCTAGCTGCCGCGCCCAAACAATTCCACCTTTAATTTCTTTTTGGTGTAGCATTGCCACAGAAGAACGTGCTTCTTTGACACTTGTGAAAAGTACAGCTGAAGCACCTGATCTGCATCCATCTTGTTCAAGGCCTAGAAATTTTACGCAAAACAACCTTTTTTTTATCATCAAACAGAGCAAACTAAAATCCCTTAGATTTCTGTATACATATGTTTACAGTTTCCAAACTGGAAATAATCAAGTTGATGTCTGTATTCGAGTAAGATAAAAACTCTAACTCCATAAGCTACAGGCAAATGAACAAGCAAGATTGAATAAAGGATTAGACCATCGGAATAGAGGACCATAACAAGTGTCAAAAGCATTAAACAGCTTGCAATAACTAACAGATTCCCACTTTGCTGACATTGTAAATCATTCTTACTGTGATAATATCATAACAGGTAATATAAATGTTACCACACTGCAAGAGAATATACAAACAAATAAAGGCAAGTTTTTTGTTAATTGTATTTCAAAATTATCATCAGAAGGCATCCTGTGTACAGGAAAACTTCTATCGTGATATAATTACAAGCAAGGTTGTCAAAATCGCGATTTTGACACGGCACGGAACATGCAAACCAAACTCGGATCGTAAAAACGGATCGTAAAATCGTAAGGAATTTTAAAATACATTAAAAAAAATTTATGTTTCAAATAAAAATTTATGGGTGAATAATAGTTATCCTACACCTTTTAATTTTTGTTATTCTATAAAGTTTAATAACATGGTTTTTCTGTAAAATTATTATTTTTAATTTTATAAGAAAAAATAAACTATAAAAAAAGTCAAATTTAATTAAAAAAAAACACCTCACTAAATTTATAAACAAGAATAACCTGAGTTATTTGACAAACTAGCAAATCACGCTAGCTTAATAGAAAAAAAATTACAAATTTAACTTTCCAACCATATTAATATTAAAAAAAACAAAAATAATTTTAAAAAAAAGGAAAAAAAACCTATTTTTCAACTACAAACAAAAAACTCAACGTGGAAAGTAGCAATTCATGTGAGAAGAAAGAACCACGGTTTTTTTTTTTTTCAAAAAAAAAAGAAAAAAAAAAAGAACCACGGTTACCAAGTCAAGAAGAAAGAGTGCAGAAAGTTCATTCAAGGTAAAAAGGAAACTGATACAAAGGACAACAAACCTGGCCTTTCCAGAAATTATTTACTTTTCTATTCAAAGTTAGCCTTTACGTGGCTTTATTCAAGCCTACCACGCAAGGAAAGTAGGAAAGCATGAAACTTTTACCTTGAATGAACTTTCCGCGTAAAATCGTGAAATCGGTGGTGAAATCGCGATTTTATGCGATTTCACCCGATTTTAACGATTTTACCCGATTTTACCTATTTTCGAGTTTTACAAGCGATTTAGCATGTAAAGTCTATATCAACTCGTAAAAATGTACGATTTTACGAGTTGAATCGCGATTTTGACAACCTTGATTACAAGTCATGTGCCGTACCAAAAACAAATCAGCTAAAAATAATAATTCTGAAGATAAATTCAATTAGCAAAGGCTTCTGCTTCCCACATCAAGTGGAAGCTGGAACACATAGATTGGTGCTTGGTAGCAGAGTTACCACGTATAAATGACTTTGCACAAACAAGGAATTCAAACGAATATATTAACATCTTACATTATCTTATCATGTTAAATTGTGGAAGCTTCCCTATCATCCATTTCCATGCCACACACCCCAAAAGACCAGTTATTCACAAAGAACACCCTTACCATGTTTTTTCAGCTCTTCCTTGGGAAGGGGATAAGTTACAGAACACACAGTGCCAGTCTCTTTGGCTCGCTGATGAACATCTTCTGCCATAGCATCATTAAGAAGGCCACCAAATATCACAGTTCTAGCAACCCTTCATAGATCAAAAGAAAAAAAATAACCATGTGTAGTTTTCTGAAGAATAGAAAAAATACTGCTATGCAATCATCAAATAATTCCTTATATATGAATTCATGTATTAGTTATAATGGTAGTTTAGGTGACCAAGATTTATTTATTTTTAAGGGCTAGGGTTTCTTTTATTCAGGGTTCTGTTTAGCATCTAAGGGCTGCTAATCCACCAATAACAAATGTTATTGATATTTTGAGAATTTTATAGCTCTCTTTCTTTTCTGGTTGTTCAGTCCAGACAATCAGCCTTTTGGCTTCGTTTGCTACCTTTTGCCTTTTCTTCCTACATCAGGGTTGTAACTTGTAAGTTCAAAGCTGTAATTACTTTAACTTCAAAGCTATAACTCAAGAACCAGACACTTCATAATCTATTTCAACATTTCGAAGTCAGCAATGAATCTTGTCTCGCCATTCTACTTAATACAGGGATATAGTTTTTTATTAATCCAATCCTACAAAGGGCTATTATGGTAGGGAAGCAAGCACAAACAACCACAATACTAAGCTACTAATGGAGATTGGATATTGTTTGAGGGCGCCACGAAGCATGAGCCCTCTAACAGCAATGATTAATAGTGAAGCTCTGTAGTGAGTGTCAACAGATAGTTAATAACTAAAACTTTAATGGAACACCAAACAATATGAAAAAGTCCAGTCACATTAAGAGAGCTATCTGACTTAGTTTTGGATGCTATTGCTTCTGCAAAATGATACTAGTCTAGGTATTTATGAAAACTTTAACAACCGATACACCCTAAGAGACAATTAGAAATAATTCAAGAGAAAATGTCCATAATATCACCAAGAAAATAAAGTACCTCTGCTTTTCAGAACAATTCTCTTTATCAGTTAGATCAGTGACAAGTTTTGCTGGTTTTCTCGGCTCTCGAGGTTTCCCTAAATTTGTTTTCAAAATATCAAACTCACACGCAGAATGTCAATCTGAAACAGGAACATTTAACTTAACATGCATGACAAAATGTACCATAATTCCCAACCTGATTCCAGCACATTCAGAACATGCTTTTCTGGCTTAGAGGCAACACTGCCCTTCTCATCGATGGTCTTCGTTGCATCATCTGAGTAAACAACAAACAGGTAATTTGTTTCTATACATTATTTTCTAACCTGATTATAATAGCAAAACAAGATAAATTTAAGTGTCTAAAACTAACAATGGATGATATTGACCTTGAACTTGACCTTGACCTTGAGCTGCCTTTGCCCGACGCTGTTCTAATGACGCACGGTGCATAGCATGTTTAACTGCAATTTTCCGGCCTCCAACAGACGAACCATTCTTAATCTCAATAGCTCGGTTAGCATCATCCTTAAGCGCACTAAAAATGAATCCAATCAATAACAGCAGCGGCAGCAGCAACAAAATTAAAGAGAAAAACAGCAAAATAGACTAATGATAAGATTTATTTCAATTAATAATCCATAAGTATAACCTACAATTGAACGAAACCAAATCCACGGTGCTCAGTCGACCCTGAGAAATAAAAATCAATTAATAATAGCAGCATTCAAGAATAATTACAAATTACAAACAAAAAACCAGAAATTATACAAAACAAATTAAATGAAAGTAGAAGTGCAGCAGCTCTGATTTTCATACCTTTTTGCGTAACCATAAAGCAGCGCCTGATTGGACCGACATCACTAAAAGTCTCTTCAAGCTATTAAAATAAAAAAATGATCCATCAAGCAGCAAGATTATTATGAGTTGAAGCAAAGGATTAGGTGGTAATTTAAGTGAAGATTAGTACCTGAGACTTGGTGAAAGAGTAAGGTAAGCTGGAGACGAAAAGAGTGCTAGAGCTGTGCTCGGAAGCGGAGCCACTTTCATTCGTGTTCTTCTTCTTTCCCATTGCGCTGTGTTTGTGTGTGTGGCGATGGAAACCGTGAGTATGGTATAGTCGAACCTAAATCCTCAAAAAACCTCGACGGCGTTAAATTAGCTAGTGTGGGGAGCTGGGCTTTGGGCTGATCCAGGGCCGGATATTAAGTGTTTATGGGCTTCTCTGGGTTGGGTCTTTTAGATTAAGTAGTCCAAAGGAGATAATTTTTGCGTTTTTTTTTTAAATTAATCTCTCTTGTTTCGAATGGAAGCAAGATTTATTTATTTATTTATTTTAGAAATATTTCAAACGGGACTAAGGGTTTGTTTGGTCTTGTTATGTTTGTAAGAGAAGTTGGAGAAAACATGCTTGTCTCTTAATGAATTTTCCTTAGTAATCCTCTGTTCTTTTTTTTTTTTCCATCTTTTGTCGTGTCAAAGGCTTAAATAATGTTACTATCTATTGCAAAGGGCTGAATAGAGTAATGTGTCCTAAAAAGAAGGCCCAGGTCCATTTTCAGATTGCATTTCTGCACATGTCAGTAGGGTTGGATTTTCTGCGTAAATATATGTCACTAGCGTCGAATATTCATTGTCTGTGTTCACATCTATCGATGATGCAACCAAAACAGGGATTGTAAAATAAAAATAAAAAATCACGAGTGACATAAAACATGGAAGGATCCATGCTAATGGAATATCGATGCACATAGCAGAGAAAGGGCAAGTACCTCTTGTTCTTCTCATTCATGGCTTCTCTGAATCATGGTATTTGATTAAAGAGGATATGCTCTCTTCTTCTTCTTTTTATTCTCTGAATTCGAATCTTTTTCATTAAATCTTTATAAATATATTGATATATGTTTAAATTTTCCTGCTACATTGTGCAGTGTCCTGGTCCTGAGAGTGTATTTATGGAAGGGCATGACTTGACTGGGGTGCAGAAGTGGCACCTTTTGCCATTTCAGGCCAGGTAGAGTGAGGGCAGTTGTTAACTTAAGCGTCGCCTGCCGGACACGTTCCAGAGAAATCAAACCTACCAAATTATTTGACGGGATTTCTGGAGAAGGGTTCTACATTTTTCAATTTCAGGTAAGGGAGGATCAAACCATTTTTCTGGGGAATTTTAATTAAATTTTACTACACCATCTGGGTTCTTAATATGTTCCTTTTTTCTTCTGGCATTACAGGAGGCAGGAAGAGCTGAAAAGTCACTCGCTAAATATTAAAATTACGTGTTTTCCGAGTGTTTGTTTTTTTTTTAGTTTTCATCTGCATCACAATTCTGTTTAGATTTCTAGTTAGATCAAATAAGATACTTTACCTAATAAGATTTGATTGATTTAGTTAAGTTTTTAGTAACCTAGTTAGCTTAATAAACCATTAATCATCCCGGTAACTCGGACTCCTTTTGAATTGGTAACTATAGTTATGATTTTTCACATGAGCATCCTTCATGTATTTACTTGTTTAAGTTCGGGTTGGAAAATTGGAAAATTTATATTCACGGAATGTATTCTTTTTTTTTTATGAACTAACTTGGATCTTCTTGCACTACGGCAGAGAGCTAATATTACTGTCCCCACAAAATTGATAGTCGGTGGCAAAGATGTGGGTTTTCTGGCATTTGGTACAAAGGACTGTGTTAATGGAGAAATATCCAGGGAGCTTTTACCTAGCCTTGAAGTGGGTTTCATTGATGAGCTCGGCAGGAGAAAGCTGAACTAGTCTCGAATCAGATCTTGTCATTTTTCAGCAAGAAATCACTTCTATGATGAATAAATAATGTACGCTGGGATTTAAAGATACAACTTTTACTGTGATCTATTGTTGTTTCACTGCTTACAAGGACATTACTGGATGGTTTTAATTGTATTTAATGGAATGCACGTTTTTATAATTTTGAATAATTGCTTTTAGAAGAAGAAAAAACAAATATATAGGGTCAGCCTGCACTTTTTTCATATAGCGAATGCATAAATATAATAATAAAATAACGAAATTAAAAATAAAAATATTTAATTAAAAAAGTAAAAATGCTCAGGATAATAAGG
>Ga0307515_10013014_pt1 | contig 15586 bp, 14 predicted proteins | sample 17_EM_MG_FD_194513 | JGI IMG/M metagenome (GOLD analysis project Ga0307515, IMG submission 194513) | Populus trichocarpa ectomycorrhiza microbial communities from riparian zone in the Pacific Northwest, United States - 17_EM | ecosystem: Host-associated > Plants > Roots > Unclassified | place... | reverse complement strand
CAGCTGTCCTTGAAGCTGGGGAGCACGTCAATGGTTTCTGCGCGGGAGTTGTACGTGCTGCGGCCGTACTTCACTTCCCGGCGCCACGAAGGTAGAAGCCCCCAGAGGCCCGGCTCTGCGACCCGCGCCCCATCGACCAATCGAATGAACGGCGCCAGGTCTGTTGGGTAAAGCTCAGGCGGCAGTTCGCTGGAGAAGTCGCGCTCCACGCCGAAGAACTTCAGCAGTTCATCGCCAGCGGTAACGGGGATGTAATTTGCGCACACACGTCCATCATAGAAGCGGCTGGATGGTCAACTCCGACGCGCTCACTCAGCTTTTCCGACTGACAACAGCTGACAGGTGTGATACTGTGCAAATTCACAGTATCCGATTTTGCCATGTCCGCCGTCCCGGTCTTCTCTCCACCCGCTGCGGCCAACGATGCCGGCGAACCCGCGCCGGTGCTGAGCCTGACTGCGGCCATGGCCCAGGCTGTGTGGCGCGGCAACGAGCTGGCGCACCGCACCACCGCCGTGTGCCCGACGGGCTGGGCCGAACTGGACGCCGAACTGCCAGGCGGTGGCTGGCCGCTGCAGTCGGTCGTGGAAGTGCTGGCCACCCAGCCTGCGGTCCTTGAATGGCGACTGCTGGCGCCTGCGCTCCGGCCCTTGGTCAAAACAGGAAGTCAGGTCGTCGTCATCGGCCCGCCACGGCACCCGCATCTGCCCGGCCTGCAGCATGTCGGCCTGGACGAACGCCAGTTCATCTGGGTGCAGGCGGACCTGCCGAACGAGCGGCTGTGGACCACCGAACAACTCATCAAGTCCAACGCCGCCGGCGCCGTCATTGCGTGGCTACCCAAGACCCGTCCTGATCAGATACGCCGACTGCAGGTCTGCGCGCAGGCCTGCGACAGCCTTGTCTTCCTGTGCCGGCCCGAAGCGGCACGCCACGAAGCCTCTGCCGCACCCCTGCGCGTGCAGGCGTCTCTCGGTCCCGATTGGGACTTGAAGCTGCACATTCACAAGCGCCGTGGTGCGCCGCATGAGGGCGAACTTACGCTGCCCTCCATCCCGGGTGGCCTGGCCGCCATCCTGACCCCACGGCTGCGCCGACCCAGCCGATTGATTCTTCGCGAGGCGCCGCATGTTGTGGGCAGCCATCACCTTACCCACGGGTCCGAACAGCGCGCCGCCGCCTGATGCACAGCTTCATGGACTTTCGATGTGGGCGTTGCAATACACGCCACGCGTCGGCGTCGTCGAAGAAGCCGTGGTCCTGGAGGTGGAGAACAGCACGCGGCTGTTCGGCGGCCGGCGCGCGCTGCGCGACCGCATCGTCCAGGAATCTCCTGAGCTAGGCGTCGTCCAGCTCGCGTGGGCACCGACCAGCCTGGCTGCTCTCGCCTTCGCGCGCGCTCGCAAAGAAAACGGCGTGCGCGGCGCGCTGACGGCATTGCTGGACCCGTTGCCGATGGACACGCTGTCGGCCGTGCGGCCCCATCTCACGGTGCTGACCCAACTCGGCTGCCGCACCCTGGGTGACGTGCGCGCGCTGCCCCGCGGTGGCATCAGCCGGCGCTTCGACAAGCAACTGCTTCTGGCCTTCGACCAAGCGTACGGCTTGCGCCCTGAAACCCACGTCTGGGTGGTCCTGCCCGAGACCTTCAAGGCTCGGCTCGAACTGATGTCACGCGTCGACTCGGCGCCCGCGCTGCTGTTCGGTGCTCGGCGGTTGCTGATGCAACTGTGCGGTTGGCTCGCGGCCCGGCACGCCGGCACCACCGCGTTCGTGCTGCGCTGGATGCACGACGCGATGCGCTCGAAGGACGCCGGCCAAGGCGGCGAACTCACCATCCGCACTGCGGCGCCCATGCGCGACCTGGAGCATCTTTGCCGGCTGCTCGCCGAGAACCTGGCCAAGGTCCAACTCGAAGCACCAGCCGGTGACCTCGAACTCGAAGCGCTGGACGTGCTTCCGCTGGAGGAACTGAGCGCTTCGCTATTGCCCGACACCACGCGCCAAGGCGAGACCATGACCCTGGTACTGGAGCGTATTGCCGCACGACTCGGCCCTGAGAAGGTTCTGCGCCCGGTACTCGCTGAAGACCACCGCATGGAGTGGATGCAGCAATGGCAACCGGCACCGGTGCCCGCGCCGAAGAAGCGCGCCCGGCGCAGCCGCTTTCCGCAACCGAGTTTCATGCTGCCCGCGCCATTGCGGCTCGCCACGCGCGGCGAGCGGCCGATGTACCAGGGCGCCTTGCAACTGCTGGCTGGCCCGCACCGCATCGAAGGGGGTTGGTGGCACCGCGTCAAGACTGGAGACGTGCAGGACACCTGCAACGTGGTGCGCGACTACTGGGTGGCCCGCAGTCCGCATGCTGGCGTGCTGTGGATATTCCAGGAACGGCTTGCACAAGATGCGAGTGCCTGGTACCTGCACGGGTCGTTTGCATGAGTGCCGGCATCCACAACGATCTCGACGCTCGCGTCGGCATTCCGCTGTACGCCGAACTGCGCGCCTTGAGCAACTTCAGCTTCCTGAAGGGCGCCAGTTGGCCGGAAGAGTTGGTGGAGCGCGCCAAGGTGCTGGGCTACAGCGCGCTGGCCATCGTCGACGAGTGCTCGATGGCCGGTGCCGTGCGGGCGCATGTCGCGGGGAAGGAGCACGACCTGCATGTCCTGCACGGCGCCCAGTTCACAGTGGTCGACAGCCCGTTCACACTTGTCGTGCTGGCGTGCGACCTCAACGGCTACGGCAACCTCTGCGAGTTTATCACCCGCCTGAGACGCACGGCACCGAAGGGGACCTATCGCCTGACCCTGGAAGCCATCGACGCGCAATCGCTGGAAGACTGCGTGGTGCTGATGTCGCCCAACCGGGATACCGACGACGCCCAACTCGAAAGCGTCTCCCGCTGGTTGTTGAAGCACTTCCTCGGCCGATGCTGGCTGGCTGTCGAGGTCTACCGCGTGCTGGACGACGAGATGTGGTTGCATCGTTTGCGCCAGGTGAGCGACCTCACCGCGATTCCACTTGTGGCTTCGGGCGATGTGCGACTGCACGTGCGCTCGCGCAAGCCACTCCACGACGTGATGACGTCGACGCGTGTAGGTCGGCCGCTGACGGGCTGTGGTCTGGACCTGGAACAGAACAGCGAGCAGCACATGCGTAGCCGGCTGCAGTTGTCTCAACGCTTTCCGGCCGACCTGTTGGCCGAGACGCTGAAGGTCGCTGCGCGTTGCCAGTTCTCGCTGGGAGAGCTGCGCTACCAGTACCCGAGCGAGGTGGTGCCAGAAGGCCAGACACCAGGCAGCTATCTTCGTCAGCTCACCTACGAGGGCGCCGGGCGACGATGGCCGGAAGGCATTCCCGCGAAGGTGCAGACGCAGATCGAGCACGAGCTGGAACTGATCGGCGACCTGGGCTACGAGCACTACTTCCTGACGGTGGCCGACATCGTGCGTTTCGCACGTTCGCAACTCATCCTCTGCCAGGGCCGCGGCAGCGCGGCCAACTCGGTCGTGTGCTATTGCATCGGCGTTACCGAGGTGGACCCGGCCCGAATGAGCGTGCTGTTCGAGCGGTTCATTTCGAAGGAACGGAATGAACCTCCCGACATCGATGTCGACTTCGAGCACCAGCGGCGAGAGGAGGTCATCCAGTATCTCTATGGCAAGTACGGGCGCGAGCGCGCGGCCCTCACGGCAGTAGTCATCTCGTACCGTGCGAAATCTGCTTTCCGCGATGTCGGCAAGGCACTCGGCTTCGAGCCTGACCAGCTGGAGGCGTTGGCCCGCAACCTGACTTGGTGGGATGGCAGCCACGCGATGCAGCAGCGGGTCACAGAGGCCGGGCTGGACCCGAACGACCTGGGGGTGCAACAACTGCTGTCGTTGACCGGTCAGCTCATTGGAATGCCGAGGCACCTCTCGCAGCATCCTGGCGGCTTCGTGTTGACCAAGGGACCGCTGACGCGCATCGTGCCGGTCGAGAACGCTTCGATGGAAGACCGCACCGTCGTCGAATGGGACAAGGACGATCTCGATGCGTTGGGATTGTTGAAGGTCGACGTGCTGGCCTTGGGCATGCTGTCGGCCATCCGGCGCACGCTGGAATTCGTCGGCATGCGCAAGGGTCATGTCTTCGAGATGCAGGACATTCCGGCCGAGGACGCGACGACCTACGACATGATTTGCAAGGCCGACACGGTGGGCGTGTTCCAGATCGAGAGCCGGGCCCAGATGTCGATGCTGCCGAGGTTGAAGCCACGCTGCTTCTACGACCTGGTCATCGAGGTGGCCATCGTGCGGCCGGGGCCGATCCAGGGACAGATGGTGCATCCGTATCTGAACCGTCGGCAGGGCAAGGAGGCGGTTGTGTATCCGAGTGAGGCGCTGAAGGAAGCGCTGGGTCGGACCTTGGGAGTGCCGATATTTCAGGAACAGGTCATGCAGGTCGCCATCCTTGCCGCGGGCTTCACGGCTGGCGAGGCCGACCAGCTCAGGCGCTCGATGGCGGCCTGGAAGCGCAAGGGCGGCCTGCAGCAGTATTACGACAAGATCGTCAACGGCATGACGGCGCGCGGCTATGAGTTGGCCTTTGCCAATCAAATTTTTGAACAGATCAAGGGGTTCTCCGAATATGGCTTCCCTGAGAGCCACGCGGCGAGTTTTGCGCTGTTGGTCTACGCTTCGTGCTGGCTCAAATGCCAACATCCTGGCGAGTTTCTTGCGGCGATGCTGAACTCGCAGCCCCTCGGTTTTTACTCACCATCGCAACTGGTGCAGGATGCGCAGCGCCACGACGTGCAAGTCAGGGCAGTCGATGTGATGGACAGCGACTGGGACTGCACGCTGGAAGACCTGCCGGATCTGCCGGCGGTGCGGCTCGGCCTGCGATTGGTGAAGGGTCTGAAGGAAGCCTCGGCACTGCGCATCATGGCGGCACGCAAGGCGGCCCCGTTCGATGATCCGGAGGACCTGGCCCGGCGCGCGGAACTGGAGCAGCACGAGATGCAACTGCTGGCCGGTGCGGATGCGCTGATGAGTCTGTCAGGGCATCGGCGGCAGCAGGTCTGGCAGGCTTCGGCATTGCGACGCCCGCCCAAGCTGCTGCACGACGCGCCGGTGGACGAAGACTTCTTGGAGCTGCTGCCTGCGCTGGAGGGCGAGGAAGTCGTGCACGACTACGAGACCATCGGGCTGACCCTGCGCAGCCATCCGATGGCGCTGTTGCGGCCGGTACTGGACAAGCGAGGACTGGCCACCGCCGCGGACCTCAAGCGTGTGCCCGACGGAGTGTTCGTGCGCTATGCCGGCATCGTCACCATTCGGCAGCAGCCGGAGACTGCGAAGGGAACGGTCTTCATCAGCCTGGAGGACGAAACCGGCAACGTGCAGGTCATCGTCTGGGCCTCATTGAAGGAGCAGCAGCGGCCGGAGGTGCTGCGGGCGCGCTTGATGGGGGTGGATGGGAAGTGGCAGCGCGAGGGCGATGTGACCAATCTCATTGCTCATGAGCTCTTCGACCTAACGCCGCTGCTGGGACGGCTGGCGACGACAAGCAGGGATTTTCATTGACAGTTTCATACAGCCACGTTCGTCGAAGTAGCAATGGCGGGGCGGTGAACATCGGTATCCGGGCATGAAGTAGCTGGCATCATCCGTAGCCAAGTATTCGCAGGCTGTACAGCCGTCGTCATGCCCGGCCGGCGTCTGCGTCTGCCTGCGTGCCGTGCGGCGGTTAGCGCAAGTTCGGATTCAGCAGATCGATGCCGCCGCCCTTGCACTTGATCCACGGGCCAGGTGGATGGCCGTGGCCGTCCCACGCCATGATCGCTGCCTGGGCATCGCTGCGCTGCTCGTAGCAATAGCGAAGCCGGTAGCCAGTCGGGTCCAGGCCGACCACGAGCGCAGTTGTGTAGTTGAATTGGTGCACCCCGCACAGCTGGTCCTGCAAGACGCGGATGTCCGTGTAGCCCGAGGCCGAGAGTGATTCCACCAGCGCAGCGCGAGCCGCGGCTGGCGCGCGCTGACGGGCCGAACGGGAAGAGGCCGAGGCGCCGCGGATAGACATCAGTGCATTCTGGTGGATCAAAGAAAAAACCGCCCGAAGGCGGCTTGTGCGCTCAGCGCATTCGCATCAAAGCGCTGCGTCTTTCAGCTTCTTCAATGTGCGGACCTTCACACGCACGGTGGCCGGCTTGGCCGCGAACTCGCGTTCGACCTTGGTGAACGGATCGATGCCGCGGCGCTTCTTCTTCGCGGGGACAGCGATGGCGGAGATTTTCAGCAGACCAGGCAGCGTGAAGCCGCCAAGACCCTTCTTGCTCAGGGATGCGACCATCGTTGCCTCGAGGGCCGCGAGCACTGCCTTCACGGCCTTCGGCTCGACTCCGGTGGTGTCCGCCAGGTGCGCTTGCAGCGTCGACTTGTTGAACTCGGTCTTGATGGGCTTGAGCGCCACGGGGCCAGTGGCCTTCTTCGCCGGTGCGGCCGCCTTTGCAGATGCGGCCTTTTTTGCCGGTGCAGCTTTCTTTGCAGTTGCCATGAACAGGATATCTCTTTGGTTTAGCGCAACGTTGCGCGCCGCGATTCTATTCAGGCCAGTGGATCCGTCTGGAATGCCGGCGGAGGTTCTGGCTTGCGAGCAAGCCGCTAAATGGGCATCCGCCAATTCCGTAGCAGCGGCATTCAGGGCAGGGGAATATGGCGTCGCCAGGTAATGCGTGTGTGCGCCTCGTGGTCCGCAACAAACCAGGTCCGTGTTAGGTGATCGGCGACATCGGTAACAAGTCTACGAATGACTCGGATGGAGGCCGCGTCCAGCGCGGCGAAGGGTTGGTCAAGGCTAGTGAGGGTTGCGTTGCCCGCGACCTGCTGGCCAATCGTCTCCCGCCCGGGCAGCGCTAAATCAAGCCACGGGGCAGAGGGGGGCACCAAGGATGCGGAGCAGGTGTATCTTGTTCGCGCCCTCATCGCCAATGACTGCGATGAGGCCTGGGGGAAGCGGTAGAAGATCGGCAAGCGTCTTCATGCTCTTGAGCAACACGCGGGCAATTTATGCACCACCAACCGGCACTGGTTCTAACGTTGGGACGGCCAGTCCAATGTCTGCGCAAAGCTGTTCACAGCAGCTTGTAGCTGCCGCGATCGCCTTCTTCTATCTTTTGTAACTTGGCGAGTGCGCTGATGGCAGCGCCCACAGAGCCCGGGGGAATCGGCGCGCCTTCGGCAATCTCAGCGTGCGTGACGCGGGAGAAGCCTTCCTTGTTGAGCTTCGTCATGAGGAAGTCGAGAGCGCGACCTGCATTTCCCTTCAATCCGGAAGCGGAGACCTCCGAGCGCGCAGACGGCTGCTTGGGCATGCTCTTCTCGATGCTGGTGGCCTCCTTGCGCGCTTTTGTGCGCCCGGGCTTTCTCGCGGGTTTCGCCACTACATCAGTCGCTGTCGACTGCGCTGGCGCAGCCAGGCTCAAACGCCTGCTTACGGAAGTCTTCGACGCTCCTGCGCCCATGGCGATCTGACCTGCTGCGAAATAGGCCTGCTTCAACTGTTCATTGATGTCTTGCAGAGCTTGAGCAATACGTGCCACGGTCTTCCACTGCTCGAAGCGTGCATCATTCTCCACGTTGAATGCATCGCCGGACATGGCCTGCATCACGAGGGAAGAGTATTCGCTGGCTTCGCTTGCCAACGCGTCATGCGCGTCCTGAACAGCCTGGCCTGCTCGTTGAATGGCAGTGATCGTTCCTGGGTTCACCATCTGTGTTGGTCCTTGATACTTTCATCGCAGGCAACTGCTCGCGAAGGTATGAATTCTAGGTGGACTAAACATCCCTCTACCGGTGACGTAGATGGAGATCGCAATTTCGATATGACAGGGGAGGGCACTTACACGCGTGCGCAGTGGTGTTCTGGAGTGTTCCGTCATCCGAGCCCGTGCTGTCGGACGCGCAACGGGCCTCCTGGGACGGCCGACCTTCCTTCCTTGATCGCTGACGCAATGCTAGGCCAAGGAATTGTGACGCTTCAAGCTTCGCGGCGGTCGATCCAATGCGAACCTGGCCCGAACGACTGATTCCCCGCTTCGACGATGACTCCGAAATCTTCAAGATTCTTCGGTGTCTCGGGTATCCATAGTCCACCCTCGCTTCGACTGATCTTGGTCAGGCTGACTTCCTTGTTCCAGCAGATGCGGATTTCTGTCATAACGGCTGTGTTCGCACTGCCTGCAGTGTGGCCCAACCAAGCTCCGTGATCGCCGTCACGACGGCATCGTGCTGGATGGAGCTGCCGGAGCGCGTTCGGACCATGGGCAGGATGGTGACATCGAGCAGTCCGGCCGCCTGATAGGCAAGTACCAGGTGAAAAGCGGGGCCCGGAGGTACTGCCCGGGGAAGATTGCTGGAAGCAAGGGTGCGTAGAAAGGCGATATCCATGGCTTGCATAAGTCTGCAGGCATTGTCTCGCCTTCCCTTGCTGCGGGGCGTGCGGTGCCGACTGTTACCGCCTTCGCTTGTTCGAACGCGGGTAGCCGCAAAGGTGACCTTGCAAGCGATCTGATAGCGCCGGGGTGACGCGCTGTCGAAATTGCGTTCACGGAGGGAAAACATTGCGTCGCCGGGTTGCCCCGGCCGCGCTGTGCGTGCTGCGCATCGAGCCGCCCATGGCGTCTCGCCCATTCGGCTTCCATCGCTGACGGCTTCGCACCTGCGGTGCTGCGCGCTGCGCTTGCCTTCACGCAGCTTGGGGGCTGTGGTGGAATTGGCTGGCTTTCTGTTCCCTGCATGGTGGCACACCGTTCTCGCGGTCAAGGTCTGCGCGTGCGGTGCATGCTGGCGTCCTGCCGGCCGTCTTCGAACCTGTGACGGCTGCGCTGCGGCGTGCCGGTGGCGGTCTCGGGCAATCCCGCCCGATCACCGGAGCCGACCATGTCGCACGATCTCGTTTCTTCTCTCGATTCCTTTGTTCCTGTTTCATCCCCGCTGCTCGTGTGCGAGGCCGGGGGAACCTACCGTCCGGCCGGAGCCGAAGAGGTGCTGCAAGCCGCGCAGCGCCTGCTCGCGGGTCAGGTGCGTGGCGCTGACGTGCTGTCTTCGCCGGCGGCGGTCCGCGACTTTCTGCGGATGCGGTTGGGGGCTCTGGCGCACGAGGTGTTCGCGGTGGTTCATCTCGATGCCCAGTACCGGGTGCTCGACTACGTGGAGATGTTCCGCGGCACGGTGAAGCAGACCTCGGTGTATCCGCGCGAAGTAGTCCGCGACGCGCTGGCACGGAATTCCTGTGCGATGCTAATGGTGCACAACCATCCGAGCGGGGCGACGGACCCGTCGCGTGCCGATGAGATCCTGACGCAGACCTTGAAGGCCGCGCTGGCGCTGGTCGACGTGCAGGTGCTGGACCACCTGATCGTGACGGACAGCACGGTCCTGTCGATGGCCGAACGCGGTCTGATGTGATCCCGGGCCTTCGGGCCCTTTGTTTTTCTTCTGAAGCGTGCGCGCGACGCGCGTGCACCCAGTTGGCGGCCAGCGCGCTGCGCTTGCCTGTCCGTGTCTGGGCTGGCAGTGGGTGGGCGGTCTTGCTGTCACCTCTCACCGTAGCACGGCGTTCTCGCCGTCAAGGGCTGCGCGTGTCTGCACGCTGGCGGCCCAGGGCCGTCCTCGACCCCTGACAGCTTGCGCTGCGCCGTGCTGGCCCCCGGTTCCGGGCAATTCCGCCCGATCAACCGGAGAAATCCATGAACGACACATCACACGTTTCGCTGGAGCAGCACGTCTGCCTGGTCTGCGGCGTCCGCTTCGATACCGGCAGCATCCTCCTCGACAAACGCTTGCGCGCGCGGCTGCAGCGGCACACGGTGACGGGCTGGGGCCTGTGCGCCGAACACCAGAAGCTGTACGACGAGGGCTTCGTGGCGCTGGTCGAATGCGATCCGCGGCGCAGCGGTTTGCCGGCGGGCCACGGCCGCATGCAGCCGGAGGCGGCGTGGCGCACAGGGCGTCTTGCGCATCTGCAACGCGACGTGTTCGCCAAGGTGTTCAACGTGCCGATCGCGGCGGGGAAGCCCTGCGTGTTCGTCGAACCGGGCGTGATCGAGCAACTGCAGGCGATGGTGGAGCCCGCGGCGGATTGACTGTCCGCTGCGGCCATCGGTGCGTTGTCCTTCTGGGCGGCGCACCCATTTTTTTGCTGCGCTCGGTGACGGGGCCTTCGCGCCTTCGGCGCTGCGCTTGCCTCCAGGGGATCGGCTGCGCCCATCCCCGCCGCGCTGGGCTTGGCGCCCCTGCAAGTCCGCCGAACCGGCTGCGCCGGATCGGTCAGTGCTGAACTGCCGGTCTCTCGACCGGGATAAGCCAGGACCGACTGAGGCGACCGGGCGGAGCCCGGCCGGGGCGATGCCTGTCGTTCGGCGCGAACGTCTTCTCTCCGGTGGCGCTGCGCTGTGCTGCGCACCACCTGCGCGCCGCCGTCGGCGGCTTGCCTGGCCTCTGCGGGTGCTCCTCCCGTCAAGGGCCGCTGCGGCACCCGGGTCCTCGGCTGCGCCTGCGGGCCGCGCCAGTGCCTTTGCTTTTCCCCTTGACGGCGCACCCGCGCCGGCCCCAGGCGGCCGCCATGGCCGCGAAAGGGCTCCGCAGGGGCCGCGAAAGGGCTTCGCGGCCCCTGCGGAGCCCAACACCCAAGGAGAACGCCCATGTACAGACCCGCGTGATGTCACCCCTGATTCGCCCCCTCTTTCTTTCGTCCTTGTTGTCAACGTCCCGATGGGACAGGAGATCTGATCATGAATACCACGGCCACTGAAGAATCCGTCGCGCTGGAAGCGGCGTCGCCCGCGCTGAACATGCTGTTGGTGCCGCTGTCGCAGTTGCGCGCGCGACCATCGAAGCGCAATGTGCGCCGCACGCGACGCACTTCGATCGCGGAGCTGGCCGCGAGTTATGCGAAGGACGCCGTAATGCGAAGCGCCAAGGGCTGATGGCCATTCTTCGCGGAAAAACGCTTGTACTGCTTGGCATTATTCGCTCATGACACGGCGGCTTCTCCGCAGGCCGAACCATGATCTCAATCCTTCTAACCCGAGGAGATCATCGTGCCCCAAGCCAATGAAGCCGGCCATTCATGGATTGCCCGCCTGCGTCAGCACATCCAAACAGAGCGTTACAGCAGGTCGATCGCGAAGAAGTATCCGCCCGCGGCGCGAAGCTTTATTCGCGATCTGGCGCTCCGTGGGCGAGCGCTTGAATCGGTCTCACCGGCCGACATCGAGCAGTACGTCGAGAACCTGGTGTGTACGCGAAGTCGACATCCGCTCCCAGCCGCGGGGCAACGAGAACATCGTGCCGCCATCCGCATGCTCTTGCGATTGGTCCACAACGGCCGATGGCCAGTAGAGGCAGGACCCGCCACGGCCGACGAAATCGCCATTCATGAAATCCTGGAGGCTTTCGATAGATGGATGACGGAAGTGCGCGGGCTGGCCGTCGGCACCCGCGACCATGGTCGATTTGAAGCACATTCGCTTCTTCGGTGGATGCATGATCGCGGCGTAAGACTTGCCAGCCTGCACGTCACCGATCTCGACGCATATATCGCCTCTCGCGTCGTCTCAATGCGACGCCGATCCAAGGTCACGATGATTGGCACGCTGCGTGGCGTGCTGCGCTACCTGCATTACAGCGGCCGCATCACCGTCGACCTTGCAAATTCGATCGAGGCAACGCCGATCTATCACCTGGAGGACATTCCGTCGACGATTCGGCAAGAAGACATCGATCGAATGCTCGAGGCAGCCCGGCGCGATCGATCGCCGCTGGGACGTCGCGATTGGGCAGTCTTGATGCTGCTCACCACTTACGGCTTACGCAGTGGAGAGGTTGTTGGCCTGCGCATATCAGAAATCGACTGGCGCAATGACAGACTTTGTATTCGGCATACTAAGACCGGAGCTTCGTCAGTCCTGCCGCTGCTGCGTGGCCCCGCCGACGCACTGCTGGACTATCTCAAGTACGCTCGCCCGGAGACGGCACACCGTGAGGTGTTCCTGCGGGGGCAGGCGCCCTATCAAGCGCTCACCCGCGGCGCTCTCCGCCATGTTCTGGACCGCCGGCTCCGCGCAATAGGTGTGAGCCTGTCTGGCAAGCGCGGACCGCACATCCTCAGGCATAGCCGCGCCGCATCTCTGCTCAACGGCGGTACTTCGATCAAGTTGATAGGGGACATCCTGGGACATCGCAGCGAGCAATCGACTGCCATCTACCTGAAACTCGCCGAAGACGATTTGAGAGCAGTTGCGCTGGATTTGCCGCAGGAGCTGGGGATATGAGCGGCAAACCCATGGTTGATCGATTCCTTGACGCCGAGACGTGCTCGCGCACGACGCGTTCCACGTATGCCAGCATCCTACGCACCATCGACGGGTGTGCTGGGAATCGCCGGCTCGCTGCTGGAGTCGCCACTACAGAAACGCTGCGAGCGTGGCTGCAGGAACAAGTCCAACGTTCTCCGCTTAGAAGCGCGATCTATCGAACCTGCGTCATCGCCCGCTACCTCGAATGGCGTCAGGCCAACGGGCAGGGCAACCACCCGCTGCTGGAGTTGCGCGCACAGTATGGAGGGCAACTGAGCCGCCTCGTTCAAGCCCTGCTTGAGGATGATTACGCAAGCGCCTTGCAGCGGCTCAAGCCACGTCCCGAGTGGGGTAGTGCACTTGGTTCGACGATGCGCGAGCACATCGCGCGCATGCAATCGCTTGGGTACCGTTACGACGCCCGTGCGAGGGATCTGCGAACCTTTGATCGATTCCTTCAGCGCCATCCCGAGTTGGCATCGGCGCAGCTGCCGCAGCTGTTAGCGGCCTGGAGCGCGGATCGACCTGGTGTGCGACACCAACTGCGGGTGCAACAGTGCGGACAGATACTGTCCAAGGCCCTGCACCGCAAGGACGTCGCAGCACCAATCCTTCCCATCGAACTCGGTCTGCATAGCCGCGTGGTCCAGCAGGAGCGGCGCCCGCACTTCTTCACCGAAGCCGAAGTTCGAACGCTGCTCGCCACCGCGCGTTCGCTCCCTTCCAAGAGGGCGCCTCTGCGACCGATTGTGCTGCACGCGATCGTTACGCTGGCGTACTGCGCTGGCCTGCGGATCGGCGAGATCGTCTCGCTGAAGCTTGGCGACTTGGATATGGACGCGGGTTTGCTGGAGATTCGCCAAACGAAGTTCTTCAAGACGCGACGCCTGCCATTGGCGGCCAGCGCCCTGTGCGTGTTGCGCGACTATCTGCACGCGCGTGCCGCGTCAGGAGCGCCGATGACGCCGGACGCGCCAATGTGGTGGATCCCCATGTGCCGGTGCGGCTACAGCCGTGTCACTGTCCAGCATCTCTTGACAAGCCTCATGCGTCAGGCGGGACTCAAGCCAGAACGAGGTCGTCGGGGGCCAAGGGTTCATGACCTTCGGCACACGTTTGTGGCGCATAGGATGATGCAGTGGTATCGGGAGGGTGTTCACCCGCAAGCGTACCTTCCGCACTTGGCGACCTATCTGGGTCACAAGGAAATCGCCTCAACACTCGTTTATCTGCACATCACGCCGGAGCTACTGCAGTCGGCAAGCGAGCGCCACAGGCGACTCAACGCCGGTGCATTGCGCGCGTCGGAGGGTCGGCAATGAGCAAGATACCGCTTGCCCCATGGCTGCATTCGTTCTTCCACGAGTGGCTGGCCGACCAGCGCAACTGCTCGCGGAACACCGTCCTGTCATACCGTGACACATGGCGCATGTTTCTACGTTTCGTCGCCGGGCGACGTCACCGGTCGGTGAGTTCGCTAACACTCCCCGAATTGACCGCCGACGACGTAATTGCTTTCCTCGGAGACATCGAGTCCCGTGTGTGCGTTGGAACTCGAAACTGTCGCTTGGCGGCGATTCGATCGTTCTTCCACTACGTTGCGGATCGCGAGCCGCTAGCAGCTGTGCAGTGCGCAGCTGTTCTGCGCATTCCTGCGAAGAAAGGTCCGACGCGAGATCCGGAGTACCTCGAAAGCGATGAGGTAACCGCGATCTTGCGTCAACCAGACCGCTCAACGGTGGAAGGGCTGCGCGACTACGCGCTGCTCGCATTCCTGTACAACACCGGCGCACGCATCCAGGAGGCACTTGACGTATGTCCTCGCCACGTGAGACTCGCATCGCCGGCACAAGTAAAGCTGCACGGTAAGGGGCGCAAAGAGCGGATCTGCCCTATCTGGCCGGAGACAGCGGCGCTGCTGGTCGCTCTGCTCAAGCGCCAACCCAGACCTGATGATGAGCCCATGTTTGTAAATCGGTACGGCCGACCGCTTGGCGCCGCCGGGGTGCGTTTCAAGCTCGCGAAATATGTGCAGATGGCGGAGAAGGATGTGCCGTCGCTGCGAAGCAAGCATGTGCATCCGCACACGTTCCGACACACCGCCGGGGTCCAGTTGGTTGCAGCTGGCGTCGACGTGACAGTGATCAGGAGCTGGTTCGGGCACGTCAGGCTCGACACGACAAACCATTACGCACGGGCAAACATTGAGACGAAGCGGCTCGCCCTTGAAAGGGTGGACCCCTCTACTCGCCCAGGCAAGCCGCCACGATGGCGCCGCAGTCCTGAACTGCTGGCCTGGCTTGACGCCCTATAACGTTCTAGTAATGCGAAGGAGTTTGACCTTGTCGGCCCGTTGAACGTGCCGCTTGAATCGATGCTTCGCATTACGGCGTCCTTCGCATAACTCGCGTAACGGCAAGCTTGCCGTTACGCGAGCATCTTGCGCGTCGGCTTGCTGCAGAACCTTGCCGTCATCCGGTGCGCCGATGGCGCATCCTACGAAGTCGCCGCCGGCGGGCGCCGCCTCGCCGCGCTGCAACTGCTGGCCAAGAAGAAGCGCATCGCCACCGACCATCCCGTGCAATGCCTGCTGGTGGCCGATGCGCTGGCACGCACGGCCAGCCTGACCGAGAACGTGCAGCGCGAGGCCATGGGGCCTGTGGAGGAGTTGCAGGCGTGGCAAGCGCTGGTCGATGAAGGCCGCTCGGTGGAGGCCATCGCGGCGGACTTCGGGGTCACGCCGTTGGTGGTCAGGCGCCGGCTGCGGCTGGCCAACGTCTCGCCGCGTCTGCTGGCGGATTACCAGGCCGAGGCCGTGACCTTGGAGCAGTTGATGGCGCTGACCCTCACCGACGACCACGCGGGGCAGGAAGAGGCGTTCTACGCGTCGCCCGCGTGGCAACGCAGCCCGGAGGCGCTGCGCCGTCACCTGACGCGTGAGGAGATCGATGCGGGCCGTGATGCGCTGGCGCGCTTCGTCGGGCTGGAAGCTTATGCGGACGCGGGCGGCGGCCTGCGACGCGACCTGTTCGCCGACGAACACCAGGGCGTCTACCTGACGGATGCGGCGTTGTTGGAATCGCTGGCGCGCCGCAAGCTGGCCGCTGTGGTCGAACAGGTGCAGATGGAGGGCTGGGGTTGGGTGGAGGTCGCGCCGCGTGCCACGCAGGCCGAGCTGCACGCATTCCAGCGGGCGCGACGTACGCGCCGCGATCCACGCAAGGCCGAGGGCAGGCGCATTGCGCA
>Ga0307515_10013013_pt1 | contig 15586 bp, 5 predicted proteins | sample 17_EM_MG_FD_194513 | JGI IMG/M metagenome (GOLD analysis project Ga0307515, IMG submission 194513) | Populus trichocarpa ectomycorrhiza microbial communities from riparian zone in the Pacific Northwest, United States - 17_EM | ecosystem: Host-associated > Plants > Roots > Unclassified | place... | reverse complement strand
GCCAGGCAGTAGGAATTTGGTCTTAAAAGTTGGAAAATCGGTTGTTTTTGGTAGAAAGATGGATATGCGTAAGTTTCGAGGTGCGGCGCTACCTTTTGGTAAGGTTGCATGTGCGGTGTTTCTTTTTGAAGATGTAGTTGCAAACTAGGTTATCAACCTGCTGTCCATACGCGCGCTTTAGAGGCGCAAAGCAACCTACATCTAGTGGCTGTAGTAGATGTGACGCGTGTGCTGGCATGCAGAGCGTAAGAATATTCTTCTGCTTGCAGAGCTGTTGAAATTCAAGAGATTAATGGCTCTCATGACCGTCGATTACTAGTAGGCGATGTGTGCCTACTGTACAATGCTGCGTATGCCTATCAAAGTGCTCTAGCCATTTAATACCCAGCTAATTAGCCGTCCAGCCATTCTCGCTTAGCGCGATAGCCTATTTTTGTAGTATATCATGGAACCAGGTAGTATAGTAGTGCTTTCCAGCAAATATAATAAACGGTGGAATTGGCCAGCCTAGAGCATTTACACCCTGGATTACTATAACCCATTCTTAATTGCCTGGCTGTACAGTTTTAGGCTGGATACGTCGCTCAGAGCCTGTAATAACTTTGGCAGTTGCTGTAACACCCATCTAAAATCCAGCTTCATCAAAATTATACGTGTCTCCGTCAGATATGCCATGCTCCGCCTTAAAATTGCGCACGAGGTTAAACTAGGGCTCGATAATCCTAGGATCCTCATATAGAGCTCGCTAATAGTCGTACTTCCGATTATATCGTAATTTAATCTCAGGCGTCCTCCGTATGTAGTTACATGGCCAGTTAATGCCGACCTTACTAGCAGAGCTAGTAGAGCGCGCAGCGAGTAGTTGATTAGCCATTTCTCTTACATAGATAACCCGAGGCGCGAATCCTTGTGAATCTAGGTCGAGAATATGCTCAGTAATAGCCTCCTCTTCTAGCTTAGTGAGCTTCTTTGAATTGGCCTCGCAATCGCGTCGTGAGAGAGTTCCACCGCGTTATCGTTGAAGGGTCGCTCGAGAGACATCGTAAGTTACTGCAGCGTGTCGCACGCTATGGAATTGGTTCTACTTAATAGCTAAGATAGCTAGGGCTATCCTGCCTTCTTAATAGCTCGATTGAGGGTTGTGTTGTTGTTTCATGGTAGTTAATAGTTAACGCGTCGTGATTTCTTGGTGGGGTGGCTCACTCGCTTATATGGCTCACTCGCTTGTGTAAAACGTTAGTATAGATATTTACCTTTAATTAACCTCCGTACCTTTTCTTCCTCTACTAACCTTTTACCTTATAGCACCGCACCGTAAACTTTATTATTGTTATTTTACCTACTATCCCTTAGCATTCTTCTATTTATAATACCTTTATTTATATTACGGCACCGTAACGCGTAACCTGGACAGGGAGCCTAGTTAGGGGTTCGGCTAAGGACTTAGCGTTATAACGCGTATATATTACATCTCTACCTCCTATATATACCTCTCCTCTTCTCCTTAGCTTAGTATCTTCGTAATATAGCATTCTACAAGCTTCGGTTCAGAGGCATTTATACAAGCCGTAACATTATACTAAGCTCACCCTATACTGCCTGGGAAGGCCTTAATAATTTCCCACCCTAAAAGAAACTTCGTCTGCAACAACGCGTTAATACGCTATACTTAGATACTAAAATAACTTTATACTACCTAGGAAGGCCTTTATAATATCCCACTCTATTAGCTAGATAGGACTAGACCTATACCCCTAGAATTAAAACCAAAGCGTACAATACTAATAAACCTTAAAAAGCTAATAATGGCACCTAAAGCGAGCTTATTTAAAAAAGCTGCCCTAACCTAAGAAGAATATAAGATTTAATTAGGATCCGAAATTAAAGATAATAATAATATTATAGATATATATAAATAGATTCGTGCCCTAATAGCCAATTAGGAAGCCAACCGTCTCTAAGCTTAAAGTATATAGGAGACCCTATAAGAGATCCTAGACAGCCTTACAGCCTTATAAAGCAGCTTAGCTCCCCCTTTTAGAAGTCCTAGTTGTCCTATTTACTTAACTAAATATAATATACTAGAGAGTACAGATATAATAATAAAGTAATTAAAGTCTGTTAAGCTTCTTAACCCCTAACTACTATTTAACGGGATAGACCCTACCTTTAAAAATTAAAGGATTTAAGTATAAGGAAAGCTCCGTGTTAACTACAACTATTTCCTTTCTAAAGAAGCTAAAATGCTCTACCTCTTTGGTCAAACCATAGGGGACGCCCAACGGCACCTTTAAGCCAAGTTTAAGGACGATTCCCCTGTCCAATTTACATCCGTTAATAAGATGCTATAGCACCTAGCTACTATCTACGTTAACTTAAACAAAGTATAGGATGCCCGGTATAACTATAATCACCTAATAATAAAACTAAACTAACCCTTTACTAAATTCCAGACTTAATTTTTATACCTTATAGGAGAAGGCCAAGTCCCCCTTGAAAATTACTGATTAGAACTATATAATAAACTAATAATTAGACTGTAAGAGAAGATTATAGTAACCTTAGACGACCTACTGAACTATAAAAGACTTACGGCTCGTTACCTATTATTAAATTCAGAACTAAAGCAAATTAACGCCCACCTTAATCGTTAGAAGTAACCCTAAAACCTATTAACTACACCTATAGAAGCTAGAGTAGAAAGATAAGCTACTATAGTCCCTACTCTAAAAGCGGTTACTACTATATATCTATAAGCCTCGCCTAACCTACCGCGTACTATACCCTTAACTAATAATTACCATAATACCCTAATTAACCCTACTACGGTTATATGCTACAACTATAATAAGGATAGTTACTTCGCCTTATCTTGCCTAGAGCTAAAGGATATAGGCGATATTAAGGAGATAGAGGAAGAAAAGACGTCCGATAAGTCGGGAAAAGAAAAACCCTAGAGAAAAACTCCCCCCTAGGGTACCCTATTAATCTTAAAGAGATTAATCTAAGTTAGTTAATAGGTAGAAAATACTTTACGGTTCTTGTTACGGAATAAGGGTAGTGGCTATAAAGCGTATGTATTCGAGGAGTTTATAAGACATTACGCGATTAATTGTAAGGGTTAAGGGCGTAAAGAGGTGTTGTCTCGTTCCCAGACCTTCTTGCTAAGGCTTACCTTGCTAAGCCGCTAGCCGCTTTTGGCAAGACCTTCATTAGAAGGTCTAGTACACGGTTTAGATTTTTATTAGTCCTGCGCGGGGCATTTAGGCCTATATATACCTACTTTAAGCTAAATTGTCTTAACTTTTATAGCTCCCTAAGCTATTCCTAATAGCTAGAATTACCAAATTAAACCTAGTAAAGAAGACTACGTTGCCCGATTTGCCCGATTCTAATTCATTATCCCATTATTACGCCTAACGCCCCCAAGTCGTAGTAGCCGCACCTCTTCTATAACTACTACCGCCCTCTTTCTACTGTAGCTAGAGTACCTAAACCGACAAGCTAGCTTTAAATAAAAATTAAGGACTATAAGTCTTTTATTTAGAACGCAAAAGAGTTAACTTAATATTGGAATAGCTATATAAGCACCGCTAGGGTATTATAACTTTTATTAAGCATTATATAACCGCTTCTAGCCCTTCTAATTATAATACGCTAGAGCGACGTATAAATAGGCTATAGAAGGCAATATTTGAAGAGCCAGAAGTTAAGGAACGGCTTATAGTGTATAGTAATTACTAGCTAGGAAGGCTCTATTAAGAACCTCTGTATAAGTAGATAAAGTAAGAGTTGGAGGATCTTATGCGCCTAAGAGAAGAGAACGGAGTTATTATTCCTAGTAGGCTTAGATAATTTAACGCTAAAGAACTAGTTAAAAGCTTAAGCTTAATATAATTACTGCTAACGTATAGTGCCTTGCTCTAACGCTATAGAGCTTCCTTATAGCTTTAGTTTAGTAAAGGCCATATACTAATTCTCGCGATATTACACCTTACTATAATAAGCTCTTTATAGTATACGTAATCCTAGCAAATATATAAGCCCCTTAAGCTAGCTACTGGTTCTATACTGCTTTAGGGGTTTATTTATATAATATAGGTGTTAAAAGAAGGTGTATTGCGCTTCTTTATAAGTTAGGAGTTATAATATTATATACTAGTCTTGCCAAAATACAAAAGGAACTAGAGGAAGTTAGTAGGGTATATGCTTTTATACTTAAGGGTTTAGATAAGACGCCTCCGTTACTGCGAGCAGAGGGTATAGTTAAGGTATCTTAGCTATAGATCGCGTACTTAAGGCTTCTCGGTTACTGCTAGTGTAATAAATAGTAACTTTCTTATAGCGTATAATTAAGGTAACTGCTTTAAAGAACTGGAACCAGCTGATGGTTATATATAATAACTTTAACTAGAATGAAAGGGTTTAATATAAGACTACACTGAATACTAATAAGTACCTCTCCGCTACTACTTCTAAGCTTATACTTAACCCCGAGTTTCTATATAATGGTCTTCGCACTTCTATGCTTAAACCTACGGAATAGCTTACTTATAGCGTAATCTTTAATCATCCTAGTAACTAGGCAGATAGCTATATAGAACAGTGCCAGTTATATTAGATTGCTGAGGCTATTATATATATAATACCAAAAGTTAAAGAGCTTGATATTGTCGCAGATTTTTGGCCTAGTATGCCTATTATAGATTGTCTCCTTCTATAAAAGCTACGCCACTTTATATTAGGTCCAATTCTAGAGAATAAGGGCACTTTAGAGGGCACGTATAGTGTTCTTAGGAATATATTTGGTGGCGATGACAGCGAATACGGGTTTTAAGAGGGCCAGCTGGGGTATAAGGAAGGATCCTTTAATAATAGTGAATTAGTCTTAATTAATGGCGATTACAAGACTATAGGCCTCCTTTAATCTATATAGCAAGAGCGCTATCTTAAAGAGCGTCACTATAAATAGCTAAAATGGTTTCTTCCTGTGGCTGGATTATTCCATTGGCGAACTAACTATATAGATATAATATACGACATTTACGGCGGACTATCCAACTGCTTTAAATCGTTGGATTATAGTAAGGTCTACCTTAGCGCGTATTAGGGTTATAGGACGCTGTTCTATTATAAAGAGGAGGTCGTAATTAAGTCCTTTAACGCCTAAATTACTGCCTACTTCCTTAGTCTTCTTTTTTAAAATATTAAGGACTAGGGTAATAAGGGGGTTAATAATTAGATTACCGGATAAGATATTAGAAGAGGTAATAAAACGGTAGTAGTAAGAGTAAGATTCCTTACTACCTTATAGCGTATTTAAGAGGAGTTCTTCTTACCTAGCTAACGGTCCTGCGGTAATAAACTAGTTAATAAGGTGTTTTAAAACCATGTTCGATTTATATAAGATATAGAGGTCTACCTTATATTAAAGTTTACTATTAAGTACGCTAATATTAGGCTTATTGAATGGGTGATTGTTCGCTACTATCTTCTCTTTACTAGTAGTGTAAAGAGTTAATATATATAGTTGGCTTTATACCTTATTAGATTGCTTATAACTAAAGCCGCGGATTAAGTCCTTTAAAGATTATTACTTACTAGTATATTGGTTAATTATAGAGGCCAGTAAGATAGTTGGTTTGAGATAGATTGACTTAATAAACATTATAACCTTATTCTTAAGCTTCTTCTTTAAGGCTAACGGCGAACTAGTTTAGATGTGATAGAGTTATTTACTTAAGTGTTACTTACTGCTAGTTACTGCCTAGAGCTGTGGTATACTATAGAGGACGTATTTAGCTAGTTTAACAGTATATATTATACGCTAGCTAACGCAGCTACTAATGTATATTATCTTGCGCTTAAGCTATTAACTACTATTATAAGGTGGCCTAGCGGACGAAAGAGTTATCTTAGCTATAAGGATATTATTAATATTGGAACCTAGAGGCTCTCTAGGGGTTTAAAGGAAGGATAGCCTATAAAGCTACCTTCTAAATTAACCTCACTATAATTAGAACCTTCTAGAGCTAGAAAGTAAAGAATCCTAAAGCAACTAGCTTACTATAACTCGCTTATTAATGGCTTTAATATAAAGCTATAAGGGCGTATTTCTATAGTAGAAGGCCTTAATAATATTAACGCAGATAAGCCTAAGACAACACTAATTAATACCTTACTTAATAGAGCTATACTTAATACCTAATCTTATAGACTTCCTATCTAGTTCTAGTGTTCTGTACATGGCTATTATCTAGCTAATAAAGAATACTTTAATAAGATAAAGAATACCTATAAAAGTGAGCTTAAGCCTAAAGACCTTATGCTAGTATAGGATGCGAAGAAGGCAAAGGATATGTCGCGATGGTAAAAGCTACAGCTAAAATGGTAGGGCCCCCTCCGGATTAAAAGGTTATTAGAAAAAGGGTTCTATAAAATTAAGGACCTCAATAGCACTAAAATAGGAGGCACCCTATATAGGAATTGGTTGAAACGGTTTTGTATATAAGATCCTAAGGGGATTAGACTAAAAGACTGTATAAATAAAAGTAACTATAATATGGAAGAAGTCTTTACAGAAGAAGAAGCACCTAAAGAGGAGGCTATAGCAGCGTTTTTTTCTTCTAACTATACTACGATTTTACCACGTCTTAAGGATCATATAACCCTACTAAAAAGGCAGTCTTCTATAAAGATTCTTCTATAAATAGGCTATTACTTAGGATACCTATCACTATAAGCAGTAACTTATTCGCTTTCTTCTCTTTACCTCTATAATAAACACGTAAAGTAACTATAAGGATTAGAGTCTTCTACTACACTCCTACCTTATCCCACTAGCACGAGGAATTAGGAAAAGAGTTTAGCTCTTTAAAGCTGGTTTTAAATACTCTATCTTAATAATTACTCTTATAAGGAATAACTGCACGCGCGGTCTTCTTTCTTCTACCTTTATTACTAATAACTATCTCTTATAAGTATTTTATATTTTTACGTTCTATAATTTTTAAATTAACATTTTCGCTTTCTTTTAAGTTAAGAGAAGAGCTACTTTACTTTAAGAAGTCTTGGTTAAGTATACTAGAGATTAGAGTTAGGTATTATCTAAGTCTTATTTATTCTTTTAAGGAGTTGTTAATGTTAAAGTTATTATTATATAAATGTCTTAGCAAGGAAAATCTAACTAATTAGATAACTTTAACCGGTAGTTAAAGTTCCTTAACATCTTAAGATTTTACGTAACGACCATTTTAATTTACCTTTTTGGTAAATACTATAAGATCTTTATTTTAACTTCCTGTTATCCTATTATCCTGTTATCTTATTACCCTATCTCGTTTAATTATATACGCCCGTTTACCTTTCTTTATATTAAGAAGCACTATTATTACCCTTCTCTTAAATTGCCTATTGCGTACGCGGAATTTTACTATAAAAATGTCTAGAACTATAGAACTCCGCTTAAAAGGAAGGCCGCCGCCTCTACCTTTTACGCCTCCGCCTCCTACTATCTGGTCAATAGCCCTTACATACTAAGGAAAGGCGCAGATAATAGAGGTTATCCTTAAAGATGCCTAAAGCCACCTAGTTAATTAGTGTGTGAATATCTATTATAGTTTAACGTAGGTTATTTTAAACTAGGAGTATAATATAGTTAAGGCTGCGAGAAATGCTATAATTAAAATTGAAAAGGATGGAGAGCTTAAAGGAAACTTAGAAAGTAAAGAGTGGGAAAATGTCTTTATAGATATTAGGAAGCTTTTTAAGATTACTTATAAGATTAATAAGATTAAGACGGTGTGGGATATAGTTAAGAAGGAGTGGGGAGAAGAACTTTTGGAAGGTCCCTGTAAGCTCTTCTACATATATTACGCACTAAAAAGCATTTATATCCTTATTAATTAAGCTAAAAAGAGCGAGATCGCCAGAGAGAATGCGTTAAAGATGGTTAATAATACAATACTAAACCGCCTAGAACTCTTAAAGGCTAGGATCTTAAGGACTCTATACCTAATACCCTCAGATTTTCTTAATACTTATAAATTCGGACTAGAAGTTAATAAGGAGCTAGTTAAGAAATAAAGGCTCGCCTGTTATCCAAGCTAGGGCTATAAGCTTTTAATGCTAGCCTTAACCGTTAAAGCTAGAGGAAAGGGATTTATACTAGAGCTAGTTACTCTAGGACCTCTGTTAGTACCTTTTAAAGAGGTTAAAGGCTTAAACGTAAAGATGCTGCGTAGTACGTTTCTATTTGAAGGTAAGGTTCCTAAAGCTAATAGAGAGGACTCTAAATCTAATAAATCTACGTCTTTAAAGGATGTCTTTATTACTAGCTCCTTATAGAAACGTAAGGCTGAAAAAGCTTCTAAGAAATCTCCTAAAAAGAAGCTAAAAATAGGACCTGCGGAACCTTTAGCTTCTAGTAAAGCTAACAGATAAAAGGGAAAAGTAGCTATAATTGCTAAAGCTAATAGAGAGGTAATTGTTAGGAAACTATGGCCGAAATAAAAAATAAAATGCTCGTGCTATTTTAAAACGCTAGTTGAATTAATAAAGGCTTTTAATTTAAAGAAAGAACTAGAAGGCGGTGTCTCCTCCGTCTTATAATAGTTTATTATAGCCTAGTAAGGAAATGGGACAGAAGTCCGCGTGCTATGCCGGATATATCTTTAGAAAATGGTAGGATTGCTAGGACTAAATGCTAGTGCTTCCTCTATAAATTTATATTTACGAATTTACTTAATCTCTAAGAACTATAATGCTATTAATATTCTCCAGACAGCTAAAAGCTCTTATTTTTGGTTTAAAAGGGATAGTCGTCCTAAGTATGCGAACGATGGTCTTAGGATTTACACTTATTCTACTATACGACCTAGTAATTATTAAGTAGATTATATAGGGTTAAGGAAGCTTATATTAGGCTTAAAAGGGGAAATAGAATAGGATTTACTTAGAATCTACTAGGCTAATTTATTTAAATAGTAAAAAGATACTAGGATTCTAGATATTTTTAAAGAGAAGTTTAATATATATGCGCATTATTTACGTAAGACCGCTAGAGAGGAAAATAGCGGTATCCTTTAGACTATATGCCATTCTCTACTATAGTAGGCAGTTTGGATAAATCTAGAGCACTACTAGCATATAGTGGCTTTACGCGCCAATAGCGCTACTCGTTTTATTATATATCCAAGCTATACGCTCCAGTTCCTTAGTAACCATCTCCCTAAAAAGCGGAACTTGGAAATTAACCTTCTACAAGTGCGTAAAGGAGGGCTAAATTTTAGAGAAAGCTGGCTTTATTCTTATGTCTCCTTAATTAATAAGGGGAGTTAGTCTTATGTAGAGTTCCTACCTAGTATATATTAGTATATACTAAAATAGGTAGGCTTACTTTAAGAACGTGGGAAACTTAATAGTAGAGGGCGTATTAAGAATATGGAAACTGCCTAGACTAAAGCTAATGCTAAGAAGTTTAAGCTTAACTAAATGTCTATTGCGTTAAGGACTAGTAAAGTGCAGTTTACAAAAGCTACTATTATATAAGGAGCCTCTTAAGCAACATTAAGTTGCTTAATTATTATACTAGACTTAATCGCAATCCTACTAAATACTAAGAGATTGGAGATTCCTAGGCTTAAGAGCTAGTAGGCCGTTATATAGATAAATCTAGACGCTTTTCCCCTAGTTTTAACTCCTACTAGCGAACCTATTTCTAACGCTCCTCTATATAAGTTTCCGGCCTATATACTGCTGTAGGTAAAGAGCGCTGTTTTAAATGCTTTAGTTAGGAACCTTTTATAGGACAACCCTTAAGTAAGAAGAGAGAAATAGTTAATCCTAGATCCTTCATTAAATAATAAATATAAAGTATTTTAAGAAAGATATAGGACGTGTATTACTAAGGCTATTTATAAGAGCTTTAGAGAGCTAGAGGAATTTAAGCGGAAGGTATTTAGGGTAAAGTCTTACTTTTTAGCAAAAGAATAAGGGCGTAAGCGTCCTGTAGATGACCTAGAATATCCTAAAGACTTGGTTTTGGATCTAGAATACGAATATAACCTAGCTAGTATAACTTCTCGCGCTCTCCTACTAACTAATTATAGTTCCAAAGGCTATTCTAAAGGCAAGGCTGGGGCTGTTACGCCTTAGGGCGCTAGGACTGCTGCGCTAAACTTTAATCCTAATATATTTAATAATAAGGTAGCGCCTATAGAAATCAACTGGGAGCTAAAGGATATAAGTAAGCTTAAAGAAGATAGCTTCTGAAATACTGCTTCTAAACATTTACCGGCATTTATTAATGCTTTAAAGAATATTAATAAGCTAGCAGTATTATACCGCCCAACGCCTTTACTAATTTTAAAAAAGGGTACTACTTCGGAAGAATAGATAATTAATTCTAGTATTCTCAACCTCCTATATAGAAGACAATATAAGCAGAAATAAATACTATCCGTAAAAAGGTGTCTTCGAAACTCTAGGTTAGTGTTATTAATATATAGGATAATGTAAATATAGAGCTTAAGGTGGAAGGCGTAGATAATATAGAATAGAGGCGATAAATGGGGAAGGGGTGCAGGCAGCTTTAGAGGAGTTAAGGGTGTACTAAGTATTAGGTTATTTTTTTCTATTCTTAGGCGTTTTTTACCTACTAAATAGGGTCTATAAAGAAACGTTAGGGGACAACGTTTTAGGTAGGGGTAGTAATGTGGTGGTGTGGAACGCTCCTTAGTTATTTTAGTTTATTTCTTATTACGTATAGGGGGCTTGGGGTTATATATATTATAGAAGCAACCTAGGCTTTAACCTTATCCCAAAAAAAATCTAACTTACCCTTTAGTTATTCTTCTACCTTTCTAGCGTGACTTATTTAGTCCTATTCCCCTTATAATACTTAATTAAGTATTATCTTTTAGTGTTAGGCTTTGCCCTTCTATACTAGCTCTCTATTATTTACTACTATAATTAGATTAGTATCTATATATTACCTTCCCTTTTAAAAAGCAGCTAGATTTAATTAACCTATAGCTTTGCCTATAAGCTTATTAAAATATCAGATACTTAGTTTAACTTTAATAATATTCTTAATAAGATTCTTAAATCTACTCCTCTTCCTTAGCTCCTACTACGGTTTCTACTAATTTCTTTACTACCTTTACGGAGGAAGCCTTATATCTAACTTAAATGGCTACCTTTTGGGAATAGGCCTTAATAGATAGCTCTGCCTTCTTATATAGTAGATACTCCTATAGAATAAGGTAAAGATAATAAAAGAGTTAATTATTCTAAGAATAAAACAGTTTAAGTAATAAGAGATAAATAACGAAGAAGCTTAGGAAAGGATGCGCCGCTATTATCTAGCTAATAGAGAATACCTATAAGGGTAAGCTTAAGTCTAGGGGGCTTGTGCTAGTATAAGATGCAAAGAAGGTAAAAGATATATCGCGGTAGTAAAAGCTATAGTTAAAATAGTAGGGTCCCTTCCAGATTAAAATGGTATTAGAAAAAGGGTTTTATAAACTTAAAAGTACTAAAATAAGAGGCAATCTATATAGGAATAGGTTGAAACGGTTCCTTATATAAGATCTTAAGGAAGTTAGACCAGAAGGCTATATAAATGAAAGTAACGTAATATAGAAGAGGTCCCTACAGAAGAGGAGGCACCTAAGGAGGAGGCCGTAGCGTAGGTAGAGAAAAGGTGATCTTTAGGAAGAATTAGTTAAGTTCTTGTCTATAAAAGTCCTTCTGCCCTCTTATTTAAGCAACTTAATCGCCACTACTTATTAAAAGAGTTCCTTTAAGCTTCCTAAAAGACAAATAGCTAGTTTCCTGCTGCACCGGTATAGCGCCGTACTACTTTATTAGTATAAGGATTGTATAAGCTAAGCTTAATTAAACCCTTCTAAGGAAAGAAAGCAGAAGGAAAAAAGTAAGAGAGAAAGCCTTTATAAACAGTAATTAACCGAGATTATATTATAGTTATAGTTAATTCTACCTGTTCTTTATATACGTTCCTCCCTTCTAATTATATTATAATCTTATTATATCTTAAGGATTATAGCTCTACTAAGAGACGGTCTTTTATAAAGATCCTTTTATAGGCAAGCCATTACTTAGGACACCTGTCACTATAAGTAGCAACTTTTTCTCTTTCTTCTTTTTATCTCTATAATAAACGCGTAAAGTAACTATAAGTAAGGCTTATCTGAGGAACACTCGGCACTATAATGGCTAGCACTCTTAGAGACTGAGAGTCTTCTACTATACTCTTACCTTACTGCTATAAGTAATTAGGAAAAGAGTTTACTTCTTTAAAGCTGGTTCTAAATCCTTAGTCTTAACTACTCTTATAAAGAATAACTTTATATATAGTCTTCTTCCTTTTATCCTCGTTACCAGTAACTATCTCTTATAAGTATTTTACATTTTTACGCTCTGCAATTTTTAATTTAGCATTTTTATTTCCTTTTAAGTTAAGAGAAGAGCTACTTACTTTAAGAAACCTTGGTTAAGTATATTAGAGGTTAAAGTTAATTTTTAATACTAACTAATATTATTATTATGGAAAAGTCTTAGTAAGGAAAATCTAACTAATTAAACAACTTCGACTGCCGGTTAAAGTTCCTTAATATATTAACAATTCACATAACAGTCCTTTTTAATTCACCTTTTTCTGGAAAATACTATAAGGCCTTTATTTTTGTTACGGAACCCCACCGCAGGGGCCTCTATAGGAAAGCCCCGTGCTCTCGCGTACACCTCGCGTACAGCTTATGTCAGCTACGCGTAGGTATATCACCCCCTTACGCCCTCAACCCTTACGATCGATCGCGCAACGTCTTATAGACTCCTCGAATACATACGTCTTATAGCCATTGCCCACGTCCCATGACATTACGTTGCGCCTTTTTTTTATCACCAACGCTTAGCCTACAACCAATTCTACGTCTTTATAATACTATAGGCGCTGCCAGAAGCAGCGTATCTATAAATCACCTTACTTTAGACTTCTAAGGAACCCATAATAGTAAGATGATATTCCTTACTAGCCACTATATCAAACCTAAAGAATAATCCAATACCTATATTTAACCTACGCCGTCAATTAATCCCAGAAGAATTTAATTTATTAGCCCTAGCCTTAACCCCTAAGGGGAAGCCTAGTGGCCTAAAAGTCTACAATAACCTTAATGAGGTAGACACTAATAATATCTTATCCTTTATTAATTATATAACTACGGATAAGTAAGCGGAAGGGTTACTACCTATTAAGATTAAAATATAAGACGCCGAGATATTTGTAAAAAGGGTAGTATAAGAACCCGATAAATACTACCGCCTTCTATAGAACTACCACCTAAAGCTTATACAGGCTAAGATGCGTACTGCCTAAGATTATAATATTATCTAAGACCTACAAGCTCGTAAAGCGCCTGCTAATAACACGCGCTAAGAAACTAAAGATGACCTCCGCGTGTCTAAACGTGACGTTTAATAGTTAAAGAAGGCTAAGATTGCACTTATCGCTATAGTTACTAAAAAAGAGGGCATAATTAAATACCTATAATCTTAGCTTAATAAACACATTCGTAATAACGCTAGATACCTCTCTACTGCATATAACGCCACCTAAGTCTCTACACCCCCGGCAACCTTACTAACTTAACGCTTAATAGAGGATTAGCGCTAAGCAGCCTTACCTAACAGGAACCCCTACTAGAGTAGCGATAATAAAAGCTATAATAATCGAACCTAAGCTACCACTATAGGGTCTAACGTATATTACCCTAACCCCCTAATCTTCTAGGGAGACCGTAAGGAATATAGCTACTAGAAGATATAAATCCGCGAGAAACTAACCTAGAGCGCCTGCCTTTTTCCTATAGAAGATATAAAGATTGGCTATATTATCAGGCGAACAAAGGGTATACTATTTAATAGACTTTTCGCCTAATGGGAGACTAATGGCCCCTGGAAGTAGTAGTCCTACTAGGAAGTCCTTAACGATCTCGACCTAATATACCACGACTATAACCTATTGGCCACTAGCTAAGCTAAACTACGCGCCCTAAAAATAAGCCCTACTAAATTATTTAATAAGTTTTATATTAAATTCTAGGAATATACCGGAGCCCTCGCCTAAGATAATACTAAAGACTAGGAGGATCTCCTTAAAAAAGTTACTTATTGCCTTAGTTACGCAGCCGCTAGCCATAACTATAATAATATCTATAATATAGTAGCAGCCCTATAGAAGATTAAATAATGACTAAATTAGATTGCTACTACTAACTCTTACCTAAAGACCTCTCTATAGAAGCCCTCCGGGCCTACTAAACCTATATATACTAAGCCACTAACCCCTACCACCTTAAGTATCACGGGAGCCAATATTGACCTCTTTATACTAACCTTTCCGTAAAAACTCCTAGATGAAGAGCGCGAACTACTCCGGAAACTAGGATACTGCTATAGATGCTGTTAAGAAGGCTGTTATTGTAATAACCCAAACTGCCTAATAGCTAGGTTTAGTAGCCGCTGTCTAATACTTAACCTAATGCCCCAAATACTAAATATGTTACTACGCGCCACTACTATATAAGACGAAGACGTAGTAATAGTAGTAGAATTAGATATAGAAGCGGAAAACGCTAAGTCCCTGCCCTAAGTCGCGGGTTAGAACGCCCTAATAATAGAGGGATCTATATATCGGCCTACTTAATAAATAACTTAGTAAAGATAAACGGACGGAAATAGATAGTTTTACCTATAATAGGAACTACTGCTAAAAAACAATATAAAAGCTATTCTATAATTAACTGCAGAGCTACTAATAAATTTATAAATACCTAATTTATGCGTACTTATAGCCTACCTACCTTACCTCTTACTAAAGCCCGCGCCTTATAACTCGCTAACGGTAGTTCTACCGTATAGAAGATTACCTACGTAGTATAACTCTACTTAGATATAAACGGGCACCAGGAAGAGCTTTAGGCCTATATTATACCACTTACCAACTACCCTATTATCTTTAGAATGAGCTAGCTTAAATAACACAACCCCGCCATTAACTAGGAAAAGAGAGAAGCAACCTTTAACTCTAAATACTATAGAGAGACTTGCCTAGGACACGGCCTAGCCGCCTCTATTTACTTACCAGGATATTAACCTAAGAAACCCCTTATTACCCCACCTATAACTAACTACTACTATATAAGTGCCGTGGCCTTCTACTGCATAGCACGTAGGAAAGGCTGGACCGTTGCTATAGCCTCCTAATTATAACTATATAAGCTTAATAAAGAACAAGACTACGTCCTCTATAGTAACAGAATAGACATAGTTAACCTTCTAGAAAATAACGCCTCTGCGGAACTCTACGGACTTTTACCTTTAGACTTTAAGAAGTTTATAAAGCTTAAAAAAGGACTTACCAACGAGGAACTTTATAAGCTCCTCCCTAAGAGGTACTACGACTTTATTAATATATGCTTACAAAAAAGCGTAGATATACTCCCCCTATATTAACCTAATAACTATGCTATTAATATTAAATAAGGAAAAATGCTACCTTATA
>Ga0307515_10013012_pt1 | contig 15586 bp, 14 predicted proteins | sample 17_EM_MG_FD_194513 | JGI IMG/M metagenome (GOLD analysis project Ga0307515, IMG submission 194513) | Populus trichocarpa ectomycorrhiza microbial communities from riparian zone in the Pacific Northwest, United States - 17_EM | ecosystem: Host-associated > Plants > Roots > Unclassified | place... | reverse complement strand
AGTGTTTCTGTGACGATTTTAACTGGACGATATGTCAGTTTGGCCTTTATGTCCTTCACAACTCATGTAGTGGGTCTGAGTGTTTAGTCAGGGTTTTCTCTTGGGTTGAATTGATTTCACTCTCCTCGTTCTACTGTTTGCGCTTCCCCTGACGGGTCGCCTGGCGAAGGGCAAGGAGAGGATAATATTGTCCTCACAGCGAGTTAGCTGGCCGGAGATACGCAGAGCTCTCTGAACTTGCCTGTTGATATGGAGCGGGCAGGTGAGGGCTACAATGCCGGCGGGAACGTATGTGCCGTCCGCAGCTACAGAGAGAAACGCCGGGCAAACTCTTATTACCGACCCACTCAGAAGGGAAGAATGTACGTTATTTGAAGGAGGCTGGGAGGACAAGTTACACTGTGAAGAGGACACTATATAGGGAGACGAACGTACGAACGGGATGCCCATTAACACCGGGGTAGACGTGAAGGCCATGTAGGGCAACCTGGACCCCCAAGGGTTGTTTGGTACTTGAATATAGAGCCCAAATTGTCATTGGGTGCTTGTTTTCGTGCATTCTTCAGTGTTGTACGCCCTAACGACTTGCGCCCAAATAAAGTCGCTGCGCAACTCTGCAAACGCAAACTATGCTGCCTTGTATCCCGTTCATAGCCAACCTCCTTGATATTGTTCCCCCTCATTTGCCGTCTCTGGAAGGACTCCCTCTGATACTAAGCGACTCCGCTATCTCATGTCCCTATCAATAAAAATGGGTGGAACTATAATGACCAAACAGTAATCGATGTACACGAGTAGAGTGCAGTAGAAACATAGTTTAAGAAGGCGAAATTTGAAATTTAGATCCAAGAGGCCAAAGGCAAAGTCATCAAAATCAAGAAAGATAGATCGAATACGAGATCTCAGGGGGATTTCAGGAGGGCAGTTGAATTCAGGCCTATACGACAGTCTTGGAGCAGGGTAGCAAGTCACCCTTTAGGTCTCTAACCCAACCCACCCAGATCGGGCTTTGCACAAAACCTAGGATGCATTGAGTTACAAACAGAAAGACATACAGATATGCGTCTAACACATGGGTAGTGCTGTTATAAGATCCAGAAGCGAACTGCTGCCTGTCAGCAGAGTAAATAATACAATACGTGCAGGAATTATGCTCCTCGAGAGGACCGCCAACTACGGCGTCATGCTTGGTACCCTAGATACGAATAGTGCGGTCTAAGGACCTGAAGATGATATGCCAGCCATCGGGAGAGTAAGCAACAGACAGCACCCAACCAGTGTGCCATTTGAGAGGACGACTAACTGCGGCACCAGTCTTGGCATTACTGATTCGGGTGGTGCAGTCATCGGACCCGGAGATGATGAGTCGTCCGTCATACCTCCAGATATTCAGATCTGGGATGCTGAGTCTGGTGCTGTCGTTGGCCCCCGTTACGAGGCTAACCGACGACAGCATCAGATTCATCATCCCAGATCGTAGAGGCCCGCCAACGACAGCACAGACTTTGCATTCCAGATTCGAATCGTGTTGTCGTCGGATCCAGTGATAACGCGGGTCCCATTTGGGGAATAACCCACACACCGCGCGGACGGCCTTTGGCCAGTCCAATTCAATGGCGGCGCTGGCCATGACACCAGGTTGCCTTGATGGTCCTGGTAAATCCTTTGCTGAGGATGCTATCCGATATTTCAACGCGACCATTCCTGCCTAAGGTGATTGTGAAGTCACAGGCAGGAAAATGGTCGCCTTGAAATATCGTAGAGCCTCCGCCTTCGTGAATATTATTAGGTGGCAGGGATGGGCAGTAGCAAGGGTACGCACGGGAGCATTTTCAAAGAATCGTGATTCTAGAGAGCCACATTTGCAACATCCTCTGTCCTTGTCTATCAGATATGCGCGGAATCGTTGGTGATAATGACTGACTAGTACGGTGATCTCGCGGTCGGTAGAGCTCCAGTATATATCGAAAGCGTTTGAAGGTCGGTCACCTCGCTCGCATCTCGGTACTTCGCTAAATGAATGACCGCTCGTCATTTGGACCTCAGCACGGATCTGGGATGTTGGAGAAATAACGCTACACATGTACACCCACAAATGAGCGTATATATTAGGAAATAAGGGACATACGAGCGGTGTACTGGAGTCCACGTGCGGTTGTCAGTGCTCTGAGATTAAATTGTCTCTCCAAATTTTCTAAACGAGCTCGGCGTATAACACCCGATTTGGAACTTCTTTCAATTTAATTCCTGTATGTTGGTCGAAATGAGCGATATGGACGCAAATTGAAGTGAAGCGCCGCACGATCTGGATCCAGGCTCGGGTTCGTTCAGTACAATGCACACAGCTTCATGCAGCCATCGAGGGTGCTCATATATTCTCTTTTTTGGGGTCTTGAGTCGTCCCGTTCTCTCGATCGCGCAACACGGGGGTGTGGGGAGGTGAGACTTAGGTAGATAGACGCCCAACGGCCGTCAATTCCGATGCCATAAGCATCATAAAGGAATGACCGATCTGTCATCTTGTCAAACCTTAACTCGTACCTAGGACGGTTTGCGCTTATCTCTCGAGGAGGCATGAAAGGAGTCCCCCAGGTCAAGAGAGAGAACTCCAAGATCACACCCCAACTAAAGGCAAGGACAGGACCAGATGAAGGAGCAAGAATATGCAACGGCGAGGAGGATTGTTTCGCAAGCCCTATCTCGGAACCGTTTGGGCCGACACCGGGCGCTTCGGGGCAGGAGGGCGTCGGCCACCCTCACAGGCTCCCTTCTCGTCACCAGGAACTCGGCACTCCTCGCCCTTCGCTAGAACGGCGCACTCTCCACAACCCGGTTTCTCACTTTCATAGCTTATACCTGTGTAAGGTATAGTTCATCAATATTCTTCTACCTGGGTAAGGCATACTACAGGTACATTACAATCAATAGAAACAAATGGAGGGTTTCGACCATGGGAACTCACAATCAGCGGCAAAAACAATTGAGACCACTGAGTCGTAGAGTTCCCCATACAGTAGGGTTCTATACTATTGATGAACACAGTCATCGAAACGATACGTTTGAGAGAATCAAAGAAATATTTTTGCCGAGCGCAGTAGTCGGGTTAATATGCCGATTATCGGGTACGGTAGTACAACGACGACCTAAGCGTCGAGACGCAGACCCAAGCGCCATTGTTGAAGGAAACTAATATCCGATGAGGTCGCCGGGCTTGGTGTGATATACCCTTTTGATGATCGTTGACCTCCGTGGCGCCTGTCTTCCATGTTGCATGCGCTGGAAAGTTTACATTCAAAGTTGTTGTGCAACTCTCCAAACGTAAACCAAACTGTTTTGTATCACGTTCACAGCATACCTCCTTTTATTTTGCTCTTGCAGAGATCCATGGACATAGGTGTGAGTATGAGCTGAGGGGTTAGCTGGTAGGGAGGCCACCCCACAGATAAGTTGTTAGGCCGGCCAGGACAGTAGTGGATTGTGATGAACTGGCCTCTAAGAAAACAAATATGCGGAGAGAAGGATGCCAGGTAAAGTAGTGTCTTTCTGCTCGCCCTGCTTGAATTCCCAGGACACGACATCAACTCAGCCAACAGAAACGCGCATGCACCGTTAACGACCAGATGGGAACTTCAATATTGCTGAAGGTCGGTATGAGGTCATGGAACAGCAGTGGCCCTAGAGACCAACGACCAAATGAAAAGAGGTAAGCGACTTCTCCCAACGCCGTTCAGTACCGGCCCCGCGCTGCAAGAGCCACTAGCACGATCCCCCCTATTCACATGTCTCGCCCATCCTGTCAAACCAACCGACGGGGCTGTACCCACGTTTGCTCTCGATTTGGGCTGTATGGGCTGCTCCAGTGCCTCATTTGGCGTCCCTTGACGGACTTCCTCTGATCGGCAACTGGCTTCTCCATGCCCAATCAATAATGATGGCCAGAACTACAATAACCAAGCAGTAATTAATATACATGCGTACATTTCAGTAAAAAAAAAGGTTAAGAATGTGACGTTCTGAAAATTTGGGTCCAAGAGGTGCCAAAGGCACAGTTGTCAAAATCAAGAGAGACGGATCGAGTACGCGACGTCAGAGGGATTGTCAGGAGCGCAGGTGAATGCAGGCCTGCACGACAGCCTCGGGGCACCCAGTACAGTAAGCCACCTGAGTCTCTGACCCAACCATCTTCGTCGGGTTTTGCATCAAAGCGATCATTCATTGGGTTACAAGAGGAATGTTGCATGAAATCATATGGAAATGCGTCCCACACACGAATGGTGTTGTCATCAGACCCTGAAATTATGTGCCGTCCGTCAGGAGAGTAAGCAACGGATAGCACCGAACCGTCATGCCCCTTGAGAGGTTTTCCAACTGCAGCACCAGTCTTAACATCCCAGATTCGGATGGTTTTGTCGTAGGATCCGGAGGTAATGTGCCGCCCATCGGGAGAGTAAGCGACGGACGACACCATCTCTGTGTGCCCCTCGAGAGGGTTGCCAACTGCAGCACCGGTCTCGGCATTCCAGGTTCGAATAGTGCCGTCGGAGGATCCGGAGATGATGTGCTGCCCATCGGGAGAGCAAGCAACGGAGAGCATCCACCCTGCATGCCTCTGGAGAAGACTGCCAACTGCAGCACTAGTATCGGCATCCCAAATTCGAATGGTTTTGTCGTAGGATCCAGAGATGATGTGGCGCCCATCGGGAGAGTAGGCGACGGACGACACCCACTCTCTGTGCCCCTTGAGAGGATTGCCAACTGCAGTACCGGTCTCGGCATTCCAGGTTCGAATGGTGCAGTCTTTGGATCCGGAGATGATGTAGCGCCCATCGGGAGAGTACGCAACAGAGAGCACCCAGTCTGCATGCCCCTGGAGAGGACTACCAACTGCAGCACCAGTCTTGGCATCCCAGATTCGAATAGTTTTATCGTAGGATCCTGAGATGATGTGCCGCCCATCGGGAGAGTAAGCAACGGAGAGCACCATGGCCGCATGCCCCTCGAGAGGATTTCCAACTTTAGCACCTGTCCCGGCATCCCAGATTTGAATGGTACAGTCTTGGGATCCAGAGATGATATGTCGCCCATTGGGAGAGTAGGCAACTGACCGTATTGAGGCAGGATCCCCTCCTGTGCCAATCGCAGTACCAGTTTCGGCATCCCAGACCCGAATAGTGCGGTCTTCGGATCCAGAGATGATGTGACGCCCATCGGGAGAATAAGCAACGGAGCACACCAGGCCAGCATGCCCCTCGAGAGGTTTGCCAACTGCAGCACCAGTCTCGGCGTCCCAGATCTGAATGGTTTTGTTGTAGGATCCGGAGGTGATGTACCGCCCATTGGGACAGTAGGCGACGGAGGCCACGGGGGCATTCGTCACTAGAAGTTTTCCTGTGGCACCAGTCTCGGCATTCCAGATTCGAATATTTCTGTCTTCGGATCCGGAGATGACGTGCCGCCCATCGGGAGAGCAAGCAACGGACACCACCCATCCAAAATGCCCCTTGAAAGGTTTTCCAACATCAGAACCAGTATCGGCATCCCAGATTCGAACAGTGCGGTCATCGGATCCGGAGATAATGTGCCGTCCATCGGGGGAGTAAGTGACGGAAGATACCCCCTTAGTGTGCCCCTTGAGAGGATTTCCAACTGTAGCACCAGTTTCGGCATCCCAGATTCGAATAGTGCGGTCATCGGATCCGGAGATGATGTGACGCCCACTGGGAGAGTAAGCAACGGAGCGCACCTGGTCAGCGTGCCCCTTGAGAGGATTTCCAACTGCAGCACCAGTCTCGGCATTCCATATTCGAATGGTGTGGTCTCTGGATCCGGAGATGAGGCGCCGTCCATCGGGAGAGTAAGCAACAGAGGTCACTCCGTCCCTATGCCCCGTTAGTGGCTCGCCAATGACAGTACCAGACCCAGCATCCCAAATTCGAATCGTGTTATCGATGGATCCAGTGATAACGCGGTAGCCATTTGGGGAATAACCCACACACTGGACAGCGTTTGCGTGGCCAGTCCAATTCAATGGCGGCGCTGGCCATGACAACGGGTTCCCTCTTCGTATCTTGATGGCTCTAGTAAATTCTTTGCTGAAGGTACTTGATAAAGGTGACTGTGAGGGTAGGAATGGTTGCGTTGAAATATAGATGTGTGGAGTGCTGAAGGAGATGGGGGTGTGGAAAGTGACCACGAAATGACATATATCCTGAATTCTTTCAAGAAGCATTGAATCTGCATCCTAAAGCCAATTCGAATCATCTTGGAATGCAATCTAACAGCAAGCCGGGGATACACGCACCCTGACCCAGGATATCAACCTTCGAAGACTCGGAGCGCCAATTGGGATCATTCCCATAATGCTCAACGCTTCAACCCAAAACAAGGGGTACAACCCTCCAAAGAAACTCCTCAAACTTCCCAATACCAAAGTGAGCTGACCGCCGTTTTCCTTGGAGCAAAGATGGTCCGACCAATGGAGAGAACTATACTGCAAGGAGTCGGAAATATTCTCTTTAATGCGGGATGGGAGATCTTTAATGTCTTTATTAGCGAGCCGGGAATCCTCGAGCTTGCAAATGTTGAACCGCAGTTGCGCATCCATCGTCTTGAGGCAAGCAATTCCCAACTGCACATTCGCGTCCTGGAGGTTCACTTGGTAGTCACAGTGATGGTTGACGAAAAAGTCGTAAATCGACAAGTGATGGACACGAATTCCTCCATTGGCCGCTTCATCTCGATATAGTAAAGAGCTAAGAGTATTCAACCACATCTTAACGAGGATGAGTTTCACTCCCGCCAGCTCCGCAACAGTTTGATCGCACAGTGCACGATACGGAGCTGTTGCAAGAATCACTCCGATCATCCGTTGAAACTCGGCATTGTTGTGCTCCGTGTGTGCCTTTAGGATACTGGAGTAAAGCTCGTATAGAGATTCTAATCCAGTCCCGTCTGTGTCTTGCAAAGCTGCCTTCAAAGACTCTTCAGGGTCCTTGCAACGTTCAAAGGCACGAACAAGAGTCTTAATATAGATAAAAAGACCGTTCGCCCGAGAGATGACCCTGTTGAAGTCCGATTCTTCGGGCCATCGGGTGGGAAGACCCCAAAGCTTGACCACCGACTCGAACTGGCTTCGGGCGAAGTTTCGCAAATCAGCACTGGCATCTTGATCTGTGGCCAAGTCATATGGGAAATACGACGACTGGGTGAGAGTATCAAAGAAACGTTGGATATCGACTTCGGTTCTACTGGTGATGATAATCTTGAGCCACGTAGCTTGTGCGGCCGCGTCTATCAGGACCTTCAAGATACCTGTGCGACTTTGGCTTTGGGCATTGCCGCACTCGTCAAGTGCATCAATGACAAAGACGAGAGTGTGCTCCGGGTGGCGAGGAAGGGAGCGAATGAAATGAAGGAAGAGAGAGCCTTCCATTGACTCCGGAGTTATGTTTGGGTCGTCATGAAGGTGTTTTGCGACAATGATTCGAAAAGGGGGAAAGATTATGGCGAGTCTGTGGATAAATGTAGGGAGGATATATCTAGGCTCGCTCAATTTCCCGTCGTCCCTCCGGCAGAAAAACGCTCCAGCAAGGTGGTTTCGCTCGTGAAGGTTTGCACAAATCGAATGGGCTAAGGACGTTTTTCCTATCCCGGGCGAGCCATGGAACCAGTACGCATTTCTCTGTAGAACATTCTCCTGTCCCGATTTATTGGCCACCCAGTCCATGATATGATTGAGGAGAGATTGGCGGGTACCGTCCATACAGCGGAAGTCGCGGTGATAGCCTGTCTCGGCAGGGTTAAGGCGCCTAAACAAAAGGTCTTGCTCTGCTCGCTCTATTACAACTCTCTGAGGACCAACTACCGACGGGTTGATAAAACGAGAGCTTACTGGTCTCATTGGCTAGATGGAGAGCTAGATGGAGGGTCTCAACACCCATTGCACGGTCGAAATCTTCGGTGATCCTGGTTAACTCTCTATCCATTTCTTCGATGAACTCGTTGTACTTGGGGCCACCGATCGTTCTCGCTGCGATCGTCAGCGATCGTCAAACCTAGGGGATCGCTACCTACCACATTTGACATAATCGCATGATAATTGGGCGACCCTGTACATCACTCCAAACATTCGCGGGACGAGCTCCTTCAAGATTTCTGTCTCTTCGGGGACAATGTCATCTGCGACCTTCTTCACCATAGGCAAAATGCGCTGCAACCGATCGAAAAGACTCAGGGGCATCTGGTCATACTTGTTTTGTTCCTTCAAGAGCTAAAATCGTCAAGCGTTACTTCTGTGCATGAAGTGCCAGTAGCGAGCACACACCTCAAAGGTGACGCTAGTAACACCAAAGATAGCCTTCGCAATTGGGTTCAACTGAGAGGTGTCAATGTGTCGTTCGTTTCCCGTGTGGATGTGGGAGGAACTGACCCCTGCGAGGACGGCCCCATATCTAATTGCCCTATCCACAAACTTCTCTATCGATCCGCTCAGCAGTGGGGAGTACTCTTTTAGCAATCCTTCGAGTTCATGGAGCGATGAGCGTAGAACCTCCGTCTACGCGGATATTATTAGCCGGCCGGGGCAGTGGCAAAGGTACGAACGGTAGTATTTGCAGAGAATCGTAACTCTAGAGAGCCACTATGTTTTCCAATGACAATAGCATCTGTCCTTCTCTATCAGATATGCATGGGCTGGTTGGTGATAACGACTGACTCAAAACGGTGAACTCCCGGTCGGTAGAGCTCCAGTATTTATCAAAGAGCGCTTGAAGATCGATCACCTCGCTCGCGTCTCGGTACTTTGCCCAAAATGAATGAGCACTCTTCATTCGGACCTCAGCGCGGATCTGGGATGTTGGAGAGACATCTCTGCACACGTACATCCATTAGTGAGTGTATTGGGTGGATAAGGGACATACGGGCGTTGCGCTGGTGTCCAGGTGTGGTCGTCTTTCTGCTGTAATTCTCTCTCCACATTCTCTACAAACAAGCTCAGCCTATACTCCCGATTCGGAACACCTTGCAGTATAATTTCTATATGTTGGTCGAAATGAACGGTATGGACGTAAGCTGAAGTGAAGCGCCTCACGGTCTAGATAAAGGCTTGTATTCGTCGTCAGTAAAAGTACACGTACGCGGTACCATCTAGCCGTAGGGTGCTCACAGGTTCTCTTTCTTGGGGTCTTGAGTCGTCATGATGTTGGACGGGTAAGACTTGGGTAGACGCCCTGATGTCAAACAGACGCGCTTTTGATAGCATGAGCAGTACAAAGGGATGCCCGGTTCCGTCGTCTCATCCCTTCAAACCTTAACTTGCACCCATAGACAGCTTGTGCTCACATCCCCCCATTCGGGAACGGAGATTGAAAGAGTCTCCTGAGGGGAGATAACTCCAAGACCATACATATCTAATTAAGGACAAGACCGAAGAAGGAGTAAGGAAAGGCAATGGCGAAGGGGACGAGAATCAAGGGGTCAAGGATGAGCGACAAGCATATTGGTGAGCACTTGCAATGGGGAGGCACCAGGGCCGGACGTGATTCGCGAGCCTTCATCTCCAGGCGGAGACAGTTCCGTCGATCAGCTGCACTGCTATAGCCGTAGTGTACCGCGGGCCAATGCCACCGCGTGTCAATGCCAAGGGCGCTTCGCAGCTTACCCCCACCCCACTCCTCGCCAGCAGGGCCTCCGTCATTCCAGGATGCTCCCATCGCCTCTCACAGCACTGCTGGTGGCAATTCTCTCGCAATTATTTGTCCAGGAAGTCGGCGGAGCGACTCCGCTTCTTACCCTGCCACTAGAACCGCGGGTTTTCCACAACCCCGTTTCTCACCAGCCTGCATCTCACTGGGAAAATGTCAAGGATGGTCTGAGGGCAAAATATGGGTACGGAAAAGCGAAGACTGCAGCAATAAATGCGATCCAGCGCCGGGAGGAGCTGGCCAAACGAGCCGTTGGGACGTTTGAGCTACTCGACCAGTACTGGGATAGCAATTACGTGGTAACGATCAGCCTTGGTACACCACCTCAACAGTTTCGTGTTATTCCAGATACTGGTAGTTCGTGAGTAGCGGTTCCTTGTCGGCTACTGGTGCGCGTGAGCGTGCTTTATGTGCGGTATTGGCGCACATGTATCCAATAACTTGTCAGAGTGCCCACCACATGTCACGTACTTGTCGTCGCCAGGCGGAAGCCGCGTGTTGGGAGGGGAGCGGTCGCGTTTTGGGCCGCCCCGTTAGCGCGGGGAGCTAATGCGGCACGCCATAGTCGCTTATGTCTCCTCCCATTCCTCGCGTACTCTTTCATGTAACTGACCCTTCTCATTTTTTTTGCAGAGAGACTTGGGTTACGGGAAGCCAATGCGTCACGTGCCCAGTTGGACCGCGATTCAATGCATCCAAGAGCTCCACGTATACTCCACTTGGACAGAGTACAACTTTTAGGTATGGATCTGGGTCGATTGTCGCCGATCTCGCCTATGAAACAATTTCTATGGGTATATTTAAGAGTGAAAGAGAGGTATGGTGTGAACATCATATTCTTCATTCCCAATTATCCCCAATGGAATCTACCATTCTCCCAGTGCTTCTGACGCTTTGTCCAGAGGATCTCCACTGCGTCACAATCGTCACAAGGATTCCTTCAAGGACTGGTTTCTGGCATCCTCGGTCTTGGATTCCCCCCTTTGATGGCGAATGCCAATTCCGTTCCGTGGTGGATTCGTCTCATTCAAGACGGCCAACTCGCCCAAAACGAGACTTTGTTTGCCTTCTGGCTCTCTAGGTTTGTGGCCTTTATCACCTCTTGATATAAACTAACCGCTGCAACCCTCGCGACGTGTGGCACCACTCTTCGACTTCTCCAATTCATCTTGGGACCGCTTGCGTAATTGCTATCACCATCGATCGACCCTATAGGTACTGGGGTACACCCCAATCACTAGCCACCCAAGAGCTACCGGGCGGCCAGTTCACTCTTGGTGGTGTCAACACTTCCCTCTTCACTGGGGACATCAATTATATCCGTTTATCTGAAGTTAGCTGGTGGACAATACCGATGGATTCTGTCGTCGTGAATGGTAAAGAAATTCAGCTTCCGGCAAACGCCAAGAACGCCATCATTGATACTGGTACCACGCTCGTTGGTGAGTGGAAAACGGGGTGTGGTCGGTCCGATGATGAGGTTCTGATCTTCTTGGCTGTGATGAAGGCGGTCCGAAGGAGGTGCTGGACGTACTGTTTGCTAGCATAAATGGCTCGATAGATGCCGGGGCAGTTGACCCCCGTTACGACGGATACTACTTGATTCGTAAGTACCCTTTGATCTAGTGGGTTGCAATTGGTCAATTGATAAGGTCTTCCCCCACAGCTTGCAGTGCGATGAATACAGTCTCGCTTGGTTTCAAGTTCGGTGGGCAACTCTACACCTTTACTGGGATCGACTTGATCTTGGACGATGTATCGAGTTCTCCTGGGCTCGAGGGAATGTGCTTGTCCGCGATATTCGTCCTTGGAAGCGTACTGGACAACCAAATAGTTGGTGCCGGTGGCCCTGCTTGGCTTGTGGGCGATGCATTCTTGAAGAATGTCTATTCGGTTTACAGGTCTGCTGATATTTGTTCCTTACATTCACCTAACCGTCGCTTATTTGAACCTATCCAGATATGAGACCACCGTGACAGGAGCGATATCCGGTTCAGTCGGCTTTGGTAGGCTCAGTGGTGTGGACGGTCGTCTCAGAACGAACGGCGCAACGATGTACTCGACTGCGACATCAGGGCCGAACCCCAACATACCAACTAGCTCCAGTTTCCCTAGTAATCTGGTCACCATCACTATCCTGGACCCACCTAATAATGGAACGGTTCGTTCGAGCCACAGTGGCGCGAGCACCACACGATTGCAGCTGAGAGGGTCCGAGTACGCTGTCCTTGTCGTTGGTGTTTCGTTATTGCTACCACTGGTATGGTGAGCTACACTCCTATGTCGAGCAAGTACACGTCCTCCTCATGCTGCATTTAACGCTCTACCATCTCTGGCTGGACGCTTGTTGATGTGCTATACCCCGGTGCTGGCATGTATTACGTAATGTAACTCGTCTCTCTAACAACCATAAATGTGTTGTGCCCTTTGTGGCAGGTGTTCATAGGTCAAAATACTATACTTGGACGGTTAAAGGAGACTTGATTTTGTTGGGCAGTTTGACCAATGTTTTAAAAATGATCATGCAGCTAAAACAATTTGTATCAAGATTAACAAACGGCAAGGAGGCTCATACACAGCCTAGAAATACCCAGCCTAGATGTACCCAGCCTAGACATACCCAGCCTAGACATCGACATGTCCCAGCCTAGGCGATGCGGTTTGACCAGCCTCAAGTAGAAACATTAAATATGTTATATTATATTGGGAGGGGGTCCTCTCGGCTAAAAAACCAGCGTTTAGTGTATTCAAAGACAACGAAAACATTACAGACACAATTAGCAAGAGCGAAATCAGCGACAATCTGATCCTAGACATATTGTGATCAAATATTAATCAAAAAATCGGACTCACAAATCACAGAAGAGGGAGAGCATAGTCCACTGCGGTAGATGCAGGCGGGAGATAGAGATAACGAAAGCAGTGAGAAGACTGTTGAGACCAAAGAAATAATACGGATGTAAATGGGAATTCGGAAACCTAGTAATGAGAATCCTTAGGGATAGTCACGAGTGAAGCCGACCTATATACGAAAAGAGGATTTCAAGTCATGTTCAGTTATCATGTTCAGGCTGGACTTCAGCAGTGGCGGAATCTGGCTGGTCCTCTCCGGCTTCATCGACAGTTGGGTCGTAGGTGGCCGGTTGGTCGAGTGGGTCATCGGCCTATGCATCCGAGGCCTCTTGCGTGCCTTCATCCTTCTGTTCAGCTTCTTGTTGACTCGCCAATAAAGCAGCTTCAGCTTCCTGCTTCTCCTCCGCAACCCGAATGGCCTCCAGACGAGCCGCCTCACGTTCCTCCTCTTCTCTCTTAACTCGTTCTCTCTCCAGCTCTTCCTCCTCCGCGCGTGCTTTCGCGGCAGCAGCCTCAGCTTCAAGACGCTCCTGCTCTACCCGTGCAGCTTCAGCACGACGAGCCTCTTCTTCGCGTTGAAGCTGCGCCTGTCTCTCCAACTCTTCGGCCTCCAAGCGCTGGCGTTCCTCCTCCTCGGCGCGCTCGCGTTCGAGACGTTCAGCCTCAGCCTTAGCGGCGAGCTCCTCCTCCAGTGCCTTTTGCGCGGCGGCCTTCTCCGCGGCCTCACGAGCAAGCCTCTCCTCTTCCTCCTTTGCAGCGAGTTCAGCAAGGCGTTGATCTTCAAGAGCCTTGACTCGCGCTTCTTCAGCGGCCCTCTCTTCGGCCTCACGAGCGAGCCTCTCCTCTTCCTCCTTTGCAGCGAGTTCAGCAAGGCGCTGATCTTCAATAGCCTTGACTCGCGCTTCTTCGGCGGCCCTCTCCTCAGCTTCACGGGCGAGCCTTTCCTGCTCTTCTTTTGCAGCAAGTTCAGCAAGGCGTTGATCTTCAAGAGCCTTGACTCGCGCTTCTTCAGCAGCCCTCTCTTCGGCCTCACGAGCAAGCCTCTCCTTCTCTTCCTTCGCGGCAAGCTCAGCAAGACGCCGCTCTTCCTCAGCCGCTTCCATCTGGGCTTTGTCGGCGGCGGCGGCCTCTTCTTCTTCTTCCTCTGCCAAGGACTCGGCCCGTGCTGTGTCTTCATCGTCCAGGGCGGCTGATTGTACGGCAGGTGCCAAACTTTCCCCATCGACAACAGCAGATGTCTTCTCATCCAAGGCCGTCTCTTCGGGAATAACGTTGAGCTGCTCGGTGATCATGGACGTGGGGTCGGCGGCAGCGGTGGAAGCGAGCTCTTGTTCATCGTGTTCGGCAGCTTTGTACGCTGTGGAGTGGACGAGAGATCAGACCTGTTCCACCTAGTCCGATTTGGACACCTACCAGCTTCCTCCGCATCCCACGCGGCTTTGGTGTATTCGGCTTCCCCCTCGGCTTCAGCAACCGCGGCGATAACACCAACAGCGGCGACGGCGGCAACAGCGGCGCCAGCGGTAGCCGGAACAACAGCACCTGACCAGCCTCTAGATCAGATATGTAGTCCCAACGAAGATGCAAACGCGCGCATACCGTAATCCGCTGAAGCCTTGGGCATGGGCGGCACTTCTGCTTCTTCCGCGATGGGCTGATTCACGAGACTATGCTGAGACCTTGCAGCGTCTGTACAACCAAAATAGACATAAAAATTAGAATAGAATAAAAGTCAGTCACACCTTCGAAAACGAAATGAGATGATCCAGAAAAACAACAATACGCACCCCTTAAAATGCCAACAGAAGACTTTCTGCCCGGGGTGTCTTTCTCCTTCTTCTTGCCCTCCTTTTCCTTTTCCTTTTCCTTGTCCTTGTTGTCCTTATCCTTATCCTTGGTAGTACCGACCGAAGTCGCGCTCGAAAAGAAGCCCCCAAAGCGAGGTCGGGACGACGACCGTCTCGTTTTGCCGCTCTTGTCCTTCTCCTTGCCATTCCTCCCGTCGCGTTTGGTCGGCGTGGGTGGCGCAGGCGCGTACGTCTCGATGACGAGCCAGGCGATCGTGGCCGGCGGCTCGCGTTCGTGGTCGTGGTCGTGGTCGTATTCGGACGTCTGGGACGCGCTCGCGGTGGCGGCGGCGGTTGGGTCTGCGAGGGGCGTCTTGAGGTGGTAGAGGACAAAGGTGGGCCATGCGTCGGAGATGACCGGGTCCGTGAGTGTGTCCGCCCACCCGTCGATGAGGGCTTCGTCCAGGAGGAGCGTGGACGCGACGGTTTCCGACATGATGGACGACCTGGTGGTGGGGGTGGGGGGGGTGGTGGCATGTACAGGCTCACCCGCACTATTAGCAGTGGAACGACGGGCCGGCTTGCCGCCTTTTGCATCGAGTGACCCCCGCCGACCAAGTTCGAGTGACCGGCGCTTCGTCTTGCCAGGGAGAGTGCTCGCGGGCGGAGGGGCGTAGTCCTGCAGTCCGATGTTGGGCCCGTCCATAAACCCAAAGCCGGCGCTGGTGAAGCCATCCCAGTCCGAGGGTGCGCGGCTGGTCCCGGGGGACTCGGGCTGACGGAGGAGAAGAGATGTTTCTGAGAGCGCGACTGGTGGGGGTGGCGACGGGAAGGCACCACCCTCGCCACTTGGCGAAGTAAACAGCCGGATGGCGTCTTCAGTAAGTAGAGCGGAAAGTGTCAAAGTGACCGCTGTAGGAGTTCCTTCTCCAGCCGCAATGTCCTGGTCCGCATGCGCTTTGAACACGTCCCAGACGGCGAGCAGCTCGTTTGGACTGTTCTCTTTGTCAACGTCGGCGCGAAGCGCGTCTTGGAGAAGTTGAATAGGATGGTTCCGATACGTTGTCTGGTCTTTCCAAACGGTGGACACGCGAACAAAGAGAGCAGTTTGACGGCGTGTGGTAAACTTGGGACGTGGGAGGAAATGCTGGTCCATAGGTGAAGCTTGTTTGGGGTACGGATATGACTTGACCAATTGCGTCAGTCGTTTTGGCATTTTCCCGGCACGGGCATGGTCCCTACTCA
>Ga0307515_10013011_pt1 | contig 15586 bp, 14 predicted proteins | sample 17_EM_MG_FD_194513 | JGI IMG/M metagenome (GOLD analysis project Ga0307515, IMG submission 194513) | Populus trichocarpa ectomycorrhiza microbial communities from riparian zone in the Pacific Northwest, United States - 17_EM | ecosystem: Host-associated > Plants > Roots > Unclassified | place... | reverse complement strand
GGGGGCGCGCGCGGCCCCGCGGGCCCGGCCCGCCCCGCCCCCCCCGCCCCGGCCCCCCCCCCCCCCGAGGCTGTAGTAACGGCGGGAGACTTGGGAGAGGTGTAACTTGTCGATGGTTGGGAGATTGTCGACGATTTCGAATTGGAGCTCGTTGGGGAGCGATGTTAGAGGCATGGTAGTGAGTTGAAAGACTCGCTGAGGGAAGAAGAAGTTGACGTGAGCAAGGGCGGTAGTAATGGTAGGTGCATGCGGGGGATTGACTCGATTGACTCGATTGACTCGATTGACTCAATTGAAAACGCACTAGGTTACACTACGTCTAGGCTGCAACGACTATGCACATGCATGTATTAAGACACCATACCGATCACGAGTGATCACTAAATTATTTGGCTTCCTGCGGCTCAGTTCTTCCAGAATAGGAATCCGGGAAATCCCGGTAGTGCCGCACGCAGGTAGACTAGCGTACATCAGCCGCCAATTTGTCGTCCAGCTTTGTTCAATCGATAATAAGTCGACACCAAGTCTCGTATGCTAGGACAACAATATTATTCCTAGGTTTCTGCCCGTAACAAATGCAGCACAACCAGTGGAGGGTGGAATGGGGAGTATTCCTGTTCGCCGGATTGTGTATCCGATTGGAATATTGAGACATGAGTCAGACCTGCACTGAAGATATATTTGGATAGATATCAATGTGAGCACAGGTATCGGAAGACCACTCGGACGATCCACTGAAAACGGGAATAAATAGTTCGACATCCTGCTACTTGAGCATCCCATCACTCCTCGTGTTCATTCATTCGCAAATTTCCGTCATTCAAAAATTACATGGTCGTTCGTACTGATGCGCTCAACACGGTAGCTGAACTACGACTGCAGTTGTTTGATCGGTTGTATAACCTGCTAAAGTATTCTGATAGTGTGCAAAGCTTGTAATCTTTAATTCTATTCTCCGTTCAAGGGTCAAGTTCGGTAAAGTGAATTCTTGCATTCCGATTGGCTGCCTAGTAGAAGATGTATTCGATGACTGGTGTGGCTTGGTCGCTCTCGGTGCCCGCTGGTTTGTGACGAGGTGCACAAACCTGGGGTCATTGTATATTTCCTAGGTTTCCTGCGCCCTACTGAGTAGTTCAGTACGAGAGGATTAACCTTATAAACTTCCTACGAGGAAAATTGTTACGCTCTGAATTTTGTTTATCTCCAACCCATCATTCAATCGATCTTATCTATTACTGCACGTGATGAGAGTCGAAAACATCCCTGAATCTTGGCTATGCACTCACTAAAATGCGAACCTCGTTACTCGGACTTACATTCAACCGTTATATGCCCATCCCTCATCATGATAAGGTCATAACTGTGTTAGCTGTGGGAGAGTGCCCTAGAGTTCGTAATTAACTATTCTCGTGCCCAGACTAAAGTAGATGTGTGGCGCGCCTGGTAGGATGTAGCCTCGGCTCATGCACCACACATCCAGCCCTGGGAAGCGAGGTATGAGCTGGCGGCTGGGCACGAGACAAGTAATTAATAGTGATGTGCGGAAATTTATGTATTTTGCACCGACAGTCTCCAAACGAGTCTCCGTCCCACCCCTTCTCTCAAGGATCCGTGTCCATTTGACACCTAGGCGTCAAATAAACTATGTAGATTTGTAGGAGTTGAGCTGGATACGGCGGGAGGACGCGATCAGTTATGCTTAACCTCCACCCCTGCCGTGAGATGATGAATCCATATGTGGTGGATAGTCTACAGTATCTGGGAATGTGTGCTAGCGATATCTCGTGGCACAAATGGATGTAGGCCAACGTACGTACCGGTACATTACTCTCACTCTGTGAACATTGGATTTCCGTTCTGCATTCCGCATTCCTAGATAGGATGAGGACTTCCATCACTAATTACCATACTAGCTACTAGGATAGTTGGTATTCTAGCAGCGTTTGAGTGTCTTCACCTTTTCGGTGATAGACTCAGTGCTACTGGATGAAATAGCTGACGCCTCCGCTAGTGGGTTCGGAATTCGAATGTTGCTCGCAGTCAGCTTACAAATTATTGTACTGGTCACAGTGGTTCGGACTTTTTTTGTGCTGACAGATTTTTTCAATCTCGAAAGATTAAAACCCGATCAAGTCCACAATAAAAAAAAAACGGACACCCCATTCTGACTGCTGCCACCCGAACCACTGTGACTAGTATGGTATTATAAGTGGGCTCGTAAGGGAATGAGATGACAACGGCAGTGATTCGAACACAAACGAATTAGTAGAGTTGACAAACATTCACATGAGCATCTTGTTGAATGTGATGATTGATTGTCTATTGTACCGACGAGGCCAGACGAGGCCAGACGAGGCCATATATAACGGTAGCCCGTGTACGCATACTACTAGAAAAAAGGGTGTTTTTCACCGTTTAGAAAGCGTTTAGCAGTGCTAGATAGTGATACGCAAAGACGAGTGTAATTTATTTATAATTAGTAATAGTTATCACCTTTTTAGTGGTTACAAATTTTTGTAGTGGTTTGTGGCAGCTGATTATTAGACAAGCTCAACAACATGCAGCGGACAACGGTTTTGAAATTTTGGAAATGGCTTGAGAGCGGTCCCAAATCTTATGCCTACCTAGTGAGTCATGGTGGTCGGGCTGTAAATACTTAAGTACATCAATGTACAAACCTACCTAACCTGCTACCGGTACCATATTATCATCACCAAGATGGCAACCCCACACTGGTACATGATGTTGGCGCGAGATTTGGCTCGATGGCTTGTGTGGCGTTCGGGGGTTTACAGCCCCCATCAGCCTAAGGCTGTGGGCATATGGCCGGTGGCTTGCGGCCCCATGGGCCGCCACCCGCCCCCATGCCGAGGAGGAGGCCTAGCCCCGGGGGTGATGCCCGGCATCGGTCTCCGGATGTGATACTCGGCTTCGCCGAGCATGCTCTCTCCTTTCCCATATATCTATTCCTGTCTTTCTCTCTCTTTTTGCTCTTTAGACAATCACTTTTGTACGATAGTCAATTCAATATCTCTATTCGTACTCGATTGATCTCAACACATGATAGCAGGCTGCAAAGAGGTTATCAGTACATAAATCCTGCTTCCGCAGCCTATACCTGCCCAAAGGTGCAGAAGTTCTTGGGATATCACTGGGCTAATCAGCAGAGAAAAGTAAATCGAAGATGTGCCAATCCCAAGATCTAAAAATCTTGTTCTGTAAACAAAATGATCTTATTGTTGACAGTTACCAAAGTTGGTTTAGTTTAGTTTCAAAATGCATTCAAAATGGTACTACTACGGTCATCAGCCTGTAATAGTGGCGAAATGTCCTTTTGAAAGCTAGCACTTAGGAAATCTGGAAACTCTCTCTGGTAGTAATGGTTGCAAGACTATTACCTCTACAAATTATTTGCAATAGATGTGTGCCACTATCTGTTCACCAACTGTTGCATCATGGTATATATTTCCAACTATTGGCAGATGATCTCAGTACGGTGAAAAAACCATCCCATTTTTTTGTGGTACGCATGTACACATCTATAATATATACACATGGTTTGTCGGCTCGAAGCATTCTCATTGGTTGATGGTGGTACGTACCATCTTACTGTGGCAAATTACAGAATGCTCATTGGTTGGCAGATGGTCTTTTTCAGTCATGATTAGTGAACTGTGGCGCTTTGCTTGAGTGTGGCTCTCACAACAGCTATTGGTCAGCAATCTGAGCTGGCTAGACGCAATCTGGGTGGGCTGGCTCTCCACTTGCTGGAAATGATCTGGATGCGTTGGCTGGATGCGATCTGGACCGGCTGGCTCCCGGCTGGCTAGATATGATCTGGACGGGCTCGCCCTCTGGTAGTTGGACGCGATCTGGACAGGCTGGCTCTCGAATGTCTGGAGCCGATCGAGACGGGCTTGCTCTCTACTGGCTGGATACAATATGGACGGGTTCGGCTGGCTGGACGTGATCTGGACGTGATCTGGACGGGCTGGCTCACGAATTTCTGGAGACGATCGAGACGGGTGGACGGGCTAGCTCTCTGCTGGCTGGACATGGTCAAGATAGGCTGGCTCTTGGTCAACTTAATATGATGTGGACGGGCTGACCTTGGTCAACTGAATATGATTTGGACGGGCTGACTTTTGGCCGGCTGGAGATGATCTCAGTGTTCTCAACCGTCCCGTCCGACGGCCGGGGACGGCATGCCGTCCGAAATCTTGCCAGGACGGACGGGACGCCTCCATAACCGTCCGTCCCGTCCGAGAATAAGAATGACGGCTGGACGGCCGGTGTCTGCCGGGGACGGTCAAAGTACCGTCCCCGGCCGTCATCGGGCGGTTACCGTTATACTTAGAGGAAACGAAACTGAGTATTGAGAGTGCGCGTTAAAAGATATAAATAGATGTATTTATACAGAGTTCCTATAAAATTGTACAGATGGAGCAGATGCTAAACGATCTTGCTTCAAGGTTAGGATAATTGTAATGAGTTTTATATAATTATTATGTATATTGAGAAATATCCATGGATGTCGATAGATGACGACTGGGGACGGCCCCGCTCCGTCCCCGACCGTCCTATCCGTCCGTCGCCGTCCTGCTCCAAAAAGACGGCACCGTTTCCGTCCTACCCTTGGACGGACAACGTTTGGCCGTCCCGTCCCGTCCTTGGTTATTTCGGACGGACAGGATGGTTGAGAACACTGGATGATCTAGACAACGCTGACATACTCACTCTGAGATGGTTCTTGGCTGGCTGGCTATCAGCTGGCTGGACGCAATCTGGACGGGCTAGCTGTTGGCTGGCTGTACGGGCTGGCTCTCGGCTGGCTGGACGTAATGTGAACCGGCTGAGAGCTGGCTGGATTTCATGGGTTTTGGGGTTTAGGATTCTTTTTTACCGAAGGGGGCGGCGAAGCCGCTACATACCTAGTAATAGTTATACACTTGGTCTGTCCACTGGAAGCATTCTCATTGGTTGGATGAACTTGCCACGTGGCACATGTGGCAGTTGCAGTGTCAGGTACAGTGGCGGGTACTATAGCGGATATTTAAATGTTGATGCAGGATATATCCCGAAGACCTACAAGTTTTTAGAACGCCATCAACGCCGCTAGACAGCATTGCAGAGTGTTTGCTAATGCACTGAGTCGTTTGTGTAGACTAATTCACAAAATTTCACTAGAAACCCGCTGTTTGCCACTCCCTGCTCCACTCAACCATCTCCAACGAACTTCAAATTTCTTTGGCATATAAAATCATCAATTCTACCATTAGATAGTTCGGTAGAAAATCACTTTTGTACAAAGGATGATTCTATTTCTCATTGTACTGTTGGCATTAGATTTGGCCCGGTGGCTTCGGTGGTGTTCGGGGGTTAACAGCCCCCATCGGTCTAAGGCTGCGGGCATCAGGCTGGTGGCTTGTAGCCCCTATGGGCCTCGCCTGCCGCCATGCTGAGGAGGAGGACTAGCTTCGGCACTGGTAGTCGGCTTCGGACTCGGTTGTGATACTCGGCTTCGGACTTGGTTGTGATACTCGGCTTCACCGAGTATGGTCTTTTCTCTGTATATAAGTCTAGTGTTTTCCTTCTCTTGTATCGATAGACAATTGAGCTTCTTCATCCTTTCTCTTTTGCTTTCAACATGTACTTGATCACTCTCAACAATGCAGCTGACACAGTGATATAATTACAGCAGCTGATATACAGCGGCATCGACAGCAGTGGATATGCAACACAGCAGACGCAGTGGTTGATACACCGTAGCAGATACAGTGGTGAATATACAACACAGTAGATACAGTGGCAGATACACAGTCGCAGATAAACAGTGTGGTCAACCGTCCCGTCCGACGGCCGGGGACGGTAGGGCCGTCCGAGTTCTTGCCAGGACGGACGGGACGGCGCAAATCCGTCTGTCCCGTCCGAGCTTATACATGACGGTGTGACGACCAACAACGGCCGGGGACAATAGAGTCACCGTCACCGGGAGACATCCACCGTCCCCGGGCGTCATTGGGCGGTTACAGTTATATTTAGATGAAACCCAAGAACCTCACATATTAAGAACTTTGTAACGCTAATGGATACGGGCTGACATACGGGCTTATGGATATTGGGCTAGAGGTACATGCTGACGTACAGGCTGATGGTACGGGGCTGGAGATACGGGCTGACGATGCGAGTCAGCCATATTTATCTATACATCGATGAACCTACATTGAAGTACATACCAAATTAAGATTATTTTTATGATGTACTTGAACAAAGTCCATGGATGTCGGTAGATGACCGCCGGGGACTGCCGGGGAAGGAACTGATCTATCCCCGGCTGTCCTTGTCGTCCATCCCCGTCCATGAAACAAATGTCGGCAGCGTCCTGGGGACGGACGGAGAGTTGCCATCCCGTCCAAATCTTGGGTGATGTCGGACGGACGGGACGGTTGACCACACTGCAGATAAACAGCAGCAGATCCATAGTGGCACATTCACATGGGCAGATACACGAGAGCAGCAACACAGTGGTAGATATTCAACAGCAAAAACAATTGCAGATATACAACACAGCAAACACATTGGCAGATACACAGCAGCTGATACACAGTAGTGGATATAAAACGTAGTAGACGAAGTAGCAGATACACAATAGTGGATACACAGCGGCAGATACACAGCGGCAGATACACAGTGGCAGATACACCGCGGCAGATAGACAGCAGCACCAAATCATGATACATGGTGGTGGATATAAAGTAGAATTCTGGGTGATCTACCTAATATCGTAACAAGTGCATATTGTTCAACATTTCGAACCCTGGGGGTGGCAAAGCCACCTCCGATGCAACTACTAGATATACGTATAACAGTCTCCCCAATGTGCAATACGGCTACATAATGCGGTGCAACTTTGAGATGACAAGAGGTCAAGGCTTAAATAAACTATGTTGTCACATCTTACGTCCTTGAACTAGGATGTTCCAGCGAGTTGAGAGTCAGAAAATCAAGCAAGGATCCAATTCTGCATAGTCTCTCCAGCAAGGAGTAGTGTCTTTGTGATTCCCATTCAAGAGGAACTCAATACTGAAATAAATATCAAAATATGAATGCTGGTTCAGTACATTGGTACACACTCTGAAACGATAAACAAACACATGCCATCACATGTCCAACTATACAACAAAATCTACGCTGCTCAACAACTGGGAAGCTACAATTATCAATCTACATTCATTGCATCAAAAGAGCTTTGACAAGATCCAACTTGAAGTGTAGTTGTTGTGTCCCCAGTGCAAGATCCAGTCTGAGTGGCATTGTGGATGCAGAGATCACTCCAAGTCCAGATGAAGAACCAATGGGGTCCACTATGGTAACACCTTGAATCCACGCACGATGGTTGTAAACTATATTTGAGTGATCCATCTACATAGGTAGCTGAGAGGTGACGTGGACTTAGGTATCTGTTGTTCACAAAGTTAATCTTTGTTCTCGTATTAATGAGCATGTATCTATTACATTGAGCATCTCACTATCTGGACTCTCCGGCAGAATCCAAAAACTCTTCTCCATCACGAGTCATCCAGCAGTAACCTGTGTGGCCCATTTTTTCTGGGTTTGAATACATCAGGATATCAAGAAGTGTTGAATGCACAAATTTGTTAGCACCAATTGCAGTTGAGGTACACGTCATATCTATTTCATCCGGTGTGCTTTGGACAATTGGAGTCAGCAAGCTACTAGGTTCAGAACTGAGAATACTACTGTCAGTATCATCAAATGGGGAATCAGCATCCATAGTAACAGGCGAGGTCGAGCGTACGTGATATTGATAACAAAAATGTGATATCAAGAGTGGGGCAAAACATGAGCAGTAGAAGGTCGTATCGAAGAGATTGAGACGGGACAAGAGTCGAAGCTATCAATGTTGAAACAAGCTTTGCTATACATGAGAACAAGTAACCAGAGAAGAAAAGGAAATCCTCCACCGCCAACAACACTCTCTTGATACACAATCCGTGCACCACAGTTGAATGATTCCTCATGTTCCAATGTATTGTCCGAATCTCATGCCACGATTTTACACACTATCACAGCAACTCCTTATCGATACCACCACACCATATCATCCAATCTCCCAACACCTCAGTTCTCGTTCTTATCTCACTCAAGTATACTGCCACCATCTCGCCGCTTCCTCCACGTCTCCGAACGTCTCCGCCTTTCTGTAACCCAATTTCTCTGGCACCCTGCCAACATCCCATCAATCATCCTAGGTACCTCCGTACATCTCAGCGCGGTGACAGTATCCCCTTCTTAGGTTCGAGGTCCTCCCAGAACATTCTCCAAGGGTCCAGCCATCATAGAGCATCAATGATGAAACTCCTCAACTGCTTGTAGGCCGTCAACAGACTGTCCTGGCTCCGAGGTAAGGGAATCATAGCCTGTCCACCGGATCAAATACTGTAACTGGTTTCGATATACCCGGCTGTCCTCAACACTGGAAACTTGATACTCTTCTTCCCCATCAACCTCGACTGACAGAGGAGGTTCCACCCATCACCCTACCAAGTGATCCTCTCCCGCAATGTCTAAAAGTGAAACAGGTTGTCCTTGGTGAATTCGTATTGACGAGGGTAACTCCAACCCATATGCATACTGTAAAGCCATACGCCCATGTATGGCCTCGTAAGAAGGTATGTCTGTAGATAAGGTTGCACATTTGGATGTCAATATTGTAGAGTAGTATAATGGTAAGATTATCGTTAGAGATCTAAGGCTCATGGCAAGCTGACTATATGAAGCGGATATTACCCGGCCCTGGACACGTCTCATGCAGCCGTGCCATTACATTATCCCCCTCTTTAGGTGCAGACCCCCTGGGCTGCATAAATCCGTACAAGAGTAGAAAAGCAAAGGAAACAACGAAGCAACTGTTCAACATACGCAAATGTACGAACCCATAAGTCCCACAACCGATCAGTACCATCTGGTAGCCATTCGGCGGATCCGGTGCATGGGGAAACTCCATCTCCAGTTGACATATCTCCGGAGGTGGTAAAAACCCGTGCCAACACCATTTGTACTGGGCCAATATCCAAAGAAGTAATAAAGCAAAGAGAAGAGAAGAGAGAGAAGGAACATTCAACGTGACACCGTCCTCCATATCGCAACTTCCAGAATGTCCAGCATCCGACCATCCAATCTCGCACTATTAACTCGTACTAAGTGTAGGCCATTGCCGGGATTAGACACAGTAATCTCGGTGAAATCGCCATTCAGAGGATTAGTGTTGTCTTGACTCTTTAGCATCGAGGGTGGCTTCCGCTCACTGCCCATCATGGCTATCGCTATCGCACTCGGCCATTGCATCAGTATATCGAACTTGTAAGCATCTCCGTAACCGGTCATACTCACCACAAGGCCAGGTGCGATAGCACTCGACCTCTCCAAATTCCTCTTGAACAAGTTTGCAGACCCAGCCCATCAGTCATCATTGTTACTGGTTTGGAAGCTGCTGTGGTAGTCATTCGCGCTGAGGCTGCACGGATAAAGCGGCATTGATTTCTCGGCAAGGATTGTACCTTCTGCTCTCAGTGTCATAGACGTTGGTGATGATCAATCATTTTTGACCTCGCATCTATCTCGTAAGCTTCTCATAAATGGTCATTCATACCACATATGTTGAAGTGCGGTTGCACTCTCCCGACCCTGGTGCATAGCGTTATACGCCAGCCTCGATATGATCTCTAGCAGCTGGTCGCTCTCACACCGTGCGCGTCAGTAGTTATATTCATCCTCCTTCAACATCGGCCAAGCAGGCTTAGAGGCCCCCAGTATGGTCGTTCGGCAATGCTTGCGGTAAGCTGGTGTGTAAACATCCCAGTCGGTGCCTTCGGTAGAGGGCTCCCGATAATCCTAAGTTCCTCCGCCCTCCATTCAACGCAACATGGTAACGATCTTATGATAGTTGTGTTGACTGTCTCAAGATGCAATTCGGTAAGTGTCTCTCACAATGCCGTTTGGCAGACTATTTGGAATGTTCGGAGTTCATTTTCGGTCTTGTTCGGAACTGCTTCAGTAGACACAACGCACTCTTTCGGCATAGATCAAACTGGCTTGATCTTCCCATCATTTCTCCGGTGCTCTTGCAGTCGCACTAACAATCCTCCAAGTCGGTGCACTGGTAGATACACTTGACCTCTTCCCTGTGCTGGGTGCACTTATCGTCGCCAATTACTGGGTACGCTCACCGGCTTTCTTCCGGGTATGCGTTTCCGCTCCTTCTCCAGGTCTGCTTGCCGTCACTTGTCTGGGTATGCAAATAGTCATTTTGATTGTTGACTCTGCGGGTGATCTCTTGCAAGGTACACTCATCAAGTAATGTTCAGGTGCAATTCTCTGCAGATATGTGCGCTTCGGTGCTTCCTCCAGCACTTCTGGTATGGTGATTGCTTGCAGCAAAGGTTGATTTTGATTCCGGTACGTTCATCCACCTTTTGTATGTAGTTGCCCCGTCGACGACCAATCCATTATGGCTTTGTCTGGTGTCATAGCGGTTGGTAAGGCTTGATTCTGAAGTTGGTTTCCAGTAGCAGCTGTGTATCTTGGGATTGTCGAGAGTGAGTTGGGATTGGCGAGACTGAGTCGGGATCTCATTCGGGATTGTGACTTGCGCATGTGACTTCTTGATTCATCTGTATGTGCGTTTGCCATCACTTTCCTTGGGTGCACTTTTCGCTGTTCTCGGAGTACAATTGTTGCTTCTACTCCATGTGCACTTGCCGCTGTTACCTTTCTCTATTGGTGAATGCGTTTCACGGTGCTTAGTTCCTGCACTCCCGGTATGCTAATTATACGCGGTAAGGGTTGTTGCAATTCTGGCACTGTGATTCCCCTCATTAAACATTGTCGCTCCACCAAAGATTAATCTCGTACGGCTTGTGCGGTATTGGCATTGTATCTGTGACTCGGGATCTGATTCGGGATCATATTCGGCATTGAAACTCGGATATGTCACTGCATAATTCGGTCTATCTGAATAGTGTTCTGAATAGTACTAAGTAGTGCTTGGCATCGTCCTCGGCGGAGCCATGCCGCTGGAACACGGTATGTCTGAAACTCTGCGCTCGATTGTAACTTCGTAGCTTCATTTAGGATAGGATATTGATTGTCATCTGTCTCCCGTAATCCAGCTTCGAAGATTCATCTCCAATCATCAAACTCTGGTCATCCATCCATATCCGGTTGCAATCCACATCTGGCCGCGATCTATCTCTGACCGTGATCAATCTTGTCCTCCATCTCTAGCCGCAATCCTTCTCCAGCCGCGATCCCTTTGCGGCCGTGATCCATCTCCGGCCGCGATCCTGTTGGTTCCAGCCATTCGTTTCCACAGTGCTTAATTCCCCTCCTATGGGCCGCATTCCGTGACTTCTCCTGTAGCTCTGTAAGTTTGCTACGGGTCATTGTTACTGACCTTCATAACGTCCGTCTTCCGTTGACTCTTCATGGAAGGCCTATAATTCTTCCTGTAAAATATTGTTCATCATAAGAAAATACCCTCTCATTGATCCGTCCATATGGCATGGGATCTCTAAATCCAAATCCAAATCCATGATCCGGCCTCATGAGCTTGAAATATTAATCCACGCAACTCAGAGAAGTTGAACATCCGCCCATATGGCAAACTGTAGCCGGGCTCCAAATTAAGTGCAATTGACTGATGCGGTGGGAGTGGCTCCCCCTTGGCTTTACTGAACCTCCACGAAACCTCTGTATATTGCTGGATAAGTCCCCCATTGTCTGTAGGCACCATCTATGTCGTGGTACCGGCTCCATCTGCACACGTTAGTTCTCCATTCATAATATGTATTGAGCAGTATGAAGGAATATCCAGTAGCCTGGATTAAAAACGGTTCGTAACAATTGGGCCAAGCCACGCCGTCCAGTACTCCCTTCGTGTCTTAGCGTGCCGGTAGCAGTCATTCAAGTTTGCCATGTGGAAGCTCTTCTGGCGCAATTACTGCCGCTGCTCTCCGCTCGCCCATCCACCGCCTGGGGCCTATCTTACTCACCACCAGTGATGCCTTCCACAATCACTCCCAGCAGCCCTATACGAACACACACTCTTAGGAAGACAGTCCAAACAACCTCTTCACTGGCCAGTTGATAGTGAAAGGCTTTGGCTATAAGTATTTTAATATCCGGAACACTGCCACCTCCTTCAGAACAAGCCTCCTCCCTAGCCATGATGCAGGTACATTGTTGGGGGATACGTGATGGCCTGCCCGGTCCACTGCCACCTCTTCCGCTCACCCTGCGGTTGCAGAGCCAAACGTCGAATAATTTGCAAGTAGATGCTAGGATTCCTGGCCTGGTACCAAGGTGAACCATAACAGTATTCAGCTCACAGTGTGTCCACCACGGCTGCCACCATGTGTACGAATACGCTCATGAGGTGAATAATGTACCTGTCACGCCCGATTGGGACTGTTTGAAAACCAAATACTGACCTTGCCTCACCCGGTTGGGACTTTTGGACAAGAAAATAATGATCATTCCCACCTGGGGATACGACACATCAATTGAATATCCATGTCTACAATACATGCTGAATCCGCTGGTCTTCTGAGAGTGCACAGACGGTCCGGTCTCCCGTTGCCCCGTGGATTCTTACAAACCCGGCTACAAAGTAAAATCATCTTCACTGTATTCCCAAAAATGCTCTTCTTATGCCATCGTATGGGCACATCCGTATTCGCTCGTTTGGGATTGATCCACTTCTGTTGACTTGTTTGATGACATAGAATAGAGTTGGCACAGATGGGTCTCTCTCTTCACAATGATCTGATTCGGTCGTCCGATCAGGTAATAACTGCCAATGGTAATCGAGAAATGTATTTGCTACCCACTTTAGAACATTTGGGGTTATTGTACCTCCCTTTCAGAGCTGCCACACGATATGCAATTGCTATTCCACTACAGCGAACTCTGCCCCTGTTGTTAGCCCAATGATACCGGTAATCATATCAGTAATCATTATCTGTGACATAGATAACTCCATTGAGTCAGGCGGAAGGTAATTACGATTGGGATGGCCATCAGCGATGTGGATCGACATGAATCGTGGTTATCACGAAAATCCGCCTTCGAATCTTCCGTAATATAGATGACTGCATTGAGTCGTGTAGATGGTAATGTTGATTTTAACAGCCGTCGGTGATGTGGATCAACGTGAATCGCACTCATTCCATAAACCTCCCTGACCTTTTGTAGGAGCACTACTTGTGAGATTTGACGGAGTATCATCAATTGACTCTTTTCAACAGTGAACTGAAGTGGAACTGGCTTCCCGCATTGCCGGTGATGCGACTTTCGGTGGTGTATGGTCTCTAGAATCGTCCCTGTAATCGTCAATTGACTCAATTGGACGGTAACTTATCAAATCTCATTGATGATGCTATTGATAGCTTTGGAGTGCTCGTATACATCAGTTGAAATCGACTTCGATTGACTTGGTCACTGACGCGTCTCCAGGCCTGTTTTCCTCAGGAATCAACTTGGATTGTCTCTGCAACCATTCACATCAATTGGGTGTACTTATCAAGCATCTGTGCTTCTGCAATCTGTTGCTGTCAGATCCAGACGATTTGTCGTGCTTAGGTGTCGCGATGCGTGTCTCGTAGTTTGGCCTCTGGAATCCACATGAAATCCTCTCTGTCACCTTTAACCTCAATTCAATAGACATATCAAGACACTTCGCTGATGCGATCAGTATTCTCGCAAATCTGAATAATGTCTCACACATATACTGCGTGTTGTGACACACTGGAAAGGGGTAATTCATGAAATCGAGTATGCCAAACGTATCTGAAATTGTCAGCGCGATGATGATGTAAAGGCATACACCCATGTATGGCCTCATAGGATGGTATATCAGTAGATACGGTTGCACGTGTGGATGTCAATATTGTAGAGTAGTATAAAGGTAAGATTATCGCTAGAGATCTAAGGCTTGTGGCGAGCCGACTATATAAAGTGGGTATTACCCGGCCCTGGACATGTCATGTGCAGCCGTACCATTACACATATTGGGACACTTGCCTACTCACGCAAAAGGGTCCGAGGCGTTGCAATCCAACTTCCGAGCTGGGCGAGGCGTTCATATATTGCAAGCATCCACCCAGACTTTCGACCCGACATGTATATTTCGTGCAGGTATACGTCCCCAATATGCACCTTCTTCCTGTAGCGCTTGACTCCGTCTCATCTCGACTCGGAAATGATCATGGACTGGTCACATCGTAACCTGCACTTGATCTGCATCCAGGCGTCATTGAGCCCGCTCCTGTGTTGGTTCCCCTGCAAATGAGATCTGTGTGTCAACCCATTGAATTGCAAAGAACGGGGTACACTTTGGGGATTCAGACATCCCATTATTCAGGGCGAACTCTGCGAGGGGTAACCACTACACCCAGTGATCGTGTTGATGGTACACGAACACCCGAAGACACTGTTCCATCCCCGTGTTCGTTCATTCGGTCTGAGCATCTGTTTGTTTGTGAAATGCTGTAGACATCCGTCGATCAATCCCCAGCCGATCACAAATTTGTCTGTGCAAGGGTGAAGCATCAGCAACGACCCTAATTTCCGTCTAAAACACCCGGGTGTTCCGGACGGCTCTGACGGCTCTGACGGAACCTCGTACGCTCTGACGGAGAATTACACGCTACACGTCGCCCAGGCAACGGGTCGCGTTGCATACGTACCTCCTTTACTTTGCGGAGACGTATTCGCATCATCAGAACGACACGTGTGTTACACTCTTCGCAGGGGCTGCAGCTATGCTGAAGCCGTTTACACAACGCCTGGCGATCGACGACAAGCCTGGGAGCACCTAGGAGCGCCGGCGACGAACCTGGGAGCGCCGGCAACATGTCTGGGAGCACCTCGAATCACAGTCATGTATTCAGTTTGTATTCTCATCTATGTATCTATGTATCTATATAGCTACCCATCTACACACGCTATATCGGGACTGGCTGCAGGCGGTGCTTGAGAGCAATTCGAGGTGCGCCTGAAAATGACGATCGAGTGAACTCAGAGATATACTCCGAGGCCGTGATCGAGCGACTTTGGAGATGCACTTGGAGGCGGTAATCGAGCTGTTGAGATCAATCGAGTATGAATAGAGATATTGAATTGACTATCATACAAAAGTGATTGTCTAAAGAGCAAAGAGAGAGAAAGACAGGCAAATATATATGGGAAAGGAGAGAGCATACTCAGCGAAGCCGAGTATCACATCCGGAGACCAATGCCGGGCATCACTGCCGGGCCCTCCTCGTCGCCATGGGGGCAGGCGAGGCCGATGGGGGCATGTGAGGCCGGTGGGGGCAGGCGAGGCCAATGGGGGCCGTAAGCCGCCGGGCCAAATCCCGTGCCAACACGAGCGAGTTTGGAGATACACTTGGAGACCGTGATCGAGCGAGTTTGGAGATATGCATTTGGAGGCCATGATCGTGCGAACTTGCAGGCCGTAATCGAGCGAGTCTGGAGATACACTTGGAGGCCGTGATCGAGCGAG
>Ga0307515_10013010_pt1 | contig 15587 bp, 12 predicted proteins | sample 17_EM_MG_FD_194513 | JGI IMG/M metagenome (GOLD analysis project Ga0307515, IMG submission 194513) | Populus trichocarpa ectomycorrhiza microbial communities from riparian zone in the Pacific Northwest, United States - 17_EM | ecosystem: Host-associated > Plants > Roots > Unclassified | place... | reverse complement strand
GGGTGGAAGGGGGTAGAAGCACGTATGTTTGCTTGTACGGATTTAGCACCGTTGCTAGCGAACGAGGAGAAGGACGACAATGAAATGGTAATCCAGGGGTTAGAGTGTTTGATTCCACGGTTGTGCATGCGAAGTTTATAGCAGAGTGGGCGCTGGCTAAGAATGTTTAAGTTGGGGATGTGTGCGGTTGTCATACTCTAAGAGAGATGTGTGGCTGTGATAAGGGCATAATAAACGTGCAAGCTCTGAATTCTCCCCGACGTCTTATGTTGAAACTTTAAGCGTCGATCTAATTATTTTATATCACTCAATGAAAACATCTCTGTGATTAGGGTATCTCACCGATTCGCCAGCATTACTCCCGTTCAGAGGTTCTACCTCAGCAACACGCCCTGCTCTTCTTTGGAGATGCCTAACAAATATAACACATCTAACAAGCTCTGAGTGTTCAGTCTAGCCGGAGCCTCCATCTGCACTCTCGCTTTTGCATTGAATGCTACCCCTAGCCCTGCCACGCTCATCATGGGTAGATCATTCGCCCCGTCTCCTATTACAAGGACCTGGTCGAGCAGAATGCCCTCCTTTGTCGAAATTTCCAGAACGTGCTGCCTCTTTTTCTCTGCGTGAACAATGTCGCCGGTTAATTCGCCTGTTAAATGCCTCCCGTCTTCGCTCACGACCAGATGATTTGCGTAGAAGTAATCCAAGCCCAGCTGCCCAGCCAACCAACCCGTCATAGGCGTGAAACCTCCACTCAACACCGCCGTCTTGAAGCCCAACCTCTTCAAAGCCTTCACAAGATCCGCGCTACCATGATTCAGGGTGATCCTAGGTTTGAGCGTTTCCCACACTGTGCTAGGGACACCGTTCAGAAGGGCACATCGCTTTCGCAGGGAAGCCTCGAAGTCAAGCTCCCCATTCATAGCTGCTGCCGTGATGGCAGAGACTTGTGCCTCTACTCTCAACTCCCGAGCAATCTCATCAATGACTTCTTGTTGTATGAGCGTCGAGTCCATATCGAAGACTGCAAGCCGCTTGTACCGCCGGTACACGGTGTTATGTTGAAAAACGGCCTCGACATTCCACTCGCGCTCGAACCGGGATATGATATCGTCTTTGCGAAGGGAGTCAAGACTTATGGGTGGTGGCGAGGGAAGGGAGAAGGTTACCTCTACAACGCGGGCAGATTTGGATCCATCAAGGTTACGATGCGTGACCGTGTGCTCCTGAAACCCGGGTATTATATTCGAGAGGGTTCCGAGAAAGTCGGTGAGGCAACTTTGCGATATGTACGAGCCGTATAGGTGATCGAGGGGGGCGGGACCGGGCGTTGGCGGCTCAAGAGGATAATCGTTCATGTTTTCGGAAGGAACGGCGCCATCTTTTAGATGGCTCAACGAGGCTTCCGGAAGAGTGTCACGGGGGCTGTAGGCTGTAAAGTCAGCGTGAAGGCGGGGGTGTCGTGGGCTATCGGACTTGTAAAAGAGTGTTGCGACAATAGATATACTTTGTTCTCCTAGAGGCGATGGGCGGCTGAAATTGTGGACCATGTTGACTTGGTAGCAGGTAATGTATGCTGATTTAGTCAAGATACACGATCAAGACGCCCTGGCGAGCTCTAGGGATGTGTGGTGTGAAGTACAGCAATTGAGCAATTGGTACAAGGCAAATAAGGGTTGTGGAGGGGCAGTGGTGGGGCGAAGAGAAAGGTTGACCTGCGGGCCAGGGTCCAAGGCCTTGCCAAGACGGGCATTTTTCTTTTCCATGTAAACACCAAACATGCGGGGAATGCCTGGCAGAATGCATTTGCTCTGTCGTGTGGAGCTGCTGCGAGGGGTGGGGATGCATTCCGCCTGCAATACGCACGTATCGCAACGATTGCTGGAAAGGACCCAGCCACAAAATTGTGCCTCGGCGTTTCGCCAGCTGGAGTATCTAGCCGTCGCCCATGACACTCTACAATACAAAGTGAAGCCTCTTTCTATTTAAGCATACCTCGAAACACCACAAATTTGCCATTGAACGATAGTAGAGCAAGGTTCATTACCGTCCTCTTGAATCATCGCTGTTCGAAGATGGCCGTGCCAACAAAGTATCCTCTCGTGGACAAAATTCGTCAGTCCCCTCCAGTCGACCTGTCTATCCCATACGACCCTGCCTGGCTCAAGGGCAAAACAATCTTAATAACGGGCGGGGCTAGCGGCTTCGGTGCTGGCTTCGTGCGGAAGTGGGCAGCGAATGGAGCTACTGTGGTCATTGGAGACATCAATGTTCAAAAAGGAGACAGTTTGGTGCGAAATGTGCAGAAGGAGACAGGAAATAGTAGTGTGCACTTTGTGCATTGCGATGTGACAGATTGGCAATCACAAGTCAATCTCTTCAAAGAAGCAGTTAGGCTCAGCCCTCATGGAGGAATCGATACGGTCGTCGCGAACGCTGGAATTGCTGGCGAGGATCCACTCCAAAAGCCAGGTAAACTGGATGCTGCAGAGCCACCAAAGCCGGACTTCAAGATAATTGACGTTAATCTCAATGGGGTTCTATATACCACCCATTTGGCCTTTTTCTACCTACCAAGAAATCCCGGCTCGACGGTTTGCAATGCTAGCTCAGACCCTACCATAAACCCAAGAGACCGACACCTGCTTTTACTGGGATCCATAGCTTCCTTGGCTCCAATTCCTATCCAACCTCAATACGGCGCTGCCAAACATGCCGTTTTAGGCCTCTTCCGTTCCCTCCGATCTTCCTCTTTCGTGCAAGGTGTGCGAATCAATCTGCTGTGCCCGTATTTCATTGACACCCCGATTGTTACGACTGGTGCCCGAATCGCCCTCGCCGGAGGAGCTCTAGGAAAAGTGGAAGATGTCGTGGATGCAGCAACACGCTTCACGGCTGATTCGCGAATCCTGGGCCGAAGCCTTGTCATTGGTCCTAAACTAAATGTAAGGCAGGAAGAGAATGGAGAGTGGGCTCTTATTGCGAAAGACTCCCCCGAGGGCCAGGAGACGGCGATTTGGGAGGCGTATGCCGAAGATTGGGAAGACAGCGAGGCTTTCTGCAGGAATCTGGTTGGGGCGCTCAATGCTTTTCAAAAGACTAGAGGATGGGTCGGGTGGGCCAAAGATATCATTGGTGCTGTAGGATATGGCTTGGGGTTCATCAGACGTTGATAGTCTTCACCTTTTACTGCCAATTGTTATGATTCCAAACTAAGGCGCACAAGCTGCAGGTTAGGTTTTGGTACCTGAGGTAGTGGCTGGAGGACTCTTCTCAGTGTATGAAACAGACCAGGGACCTGCATGCCAAGGCGAAACGGCAGGAGCTTGAAGGGAACCCCATGGTCGTCATCAACGTCGAAGTTGAAACGAGGCGTGAAGCAACCTGACTGCAAAGGCTCACCCAGCTCCTCCAAATCAACTGATGGTACCGAGATAGTCGTCAGCAAATTCGAAGACGTTGAATTGCACCTTGACTCAACGGTAAAGCCACGCATCTTATTAGTCGCTAGTTCTTCTATGCCCCTCCTTTCCACTGGTGTACCACTTACTATCACATAGTTTCTAACTAACAGAATATATTTAGCGCGTTTTGCAATGTTTGGGATCCATAGTGAGCTGCTCAATTTCCGCTGCTACCGCCTCCCCAGCGCCAGGCTGAGACAAACGAAATGCTGTATCGCAACAATAGATATTTACACATGCCTAGGAAGGTGGGCTGTATATAGGGTTCGGGGCATGCCAAGTCTGCGTTCTCTCACTAAACGTCAAATCACCTCAGCAATACTACTTATTTTCGTGAGCTTCTCGCAGGCCGAGACCTCTTTGCTTAGCGATCTTCAGTTTTTTGTCTCTTCTTTGGTCCTGTTCGTTTCGTATCAAATCCGTTCCATATGTATTTTATCTACTTTTCGATATCGACCTGGCTGGTCTGTTTTGGTACAGCATATGCCGCTTCCATAGGCACAGACCATGTTACTATGGAACAGAAGCACCAAGATCATTCAAACCACACTCATACTGGGCTCGCTCATATGCACAACCACACCACGTTGGATCATGAATGTGCTCACTTGCGTCAATTGACCGCATTGACGGACCTTGTCAACAACGCAACGAAACTACAAGAGCTTGAAACGAAGATGCACCTCTCAGCCTCCCAGGTCGCTGAACTCAAAGAGAGAGCAAGCAACGCAACAACAGAGCTCATTGCCTTGAACGTGAATAGCACGTTAGTCGCCGACTGTGCTGTGGTGGATGCTAAGTTGCGGCTTGAAGCGCAGTGCGCTGACATGGCCCGTCTTACCGCTCTGACGGATCTGGTAAACAACGCAACAAAGCTGAACGAGCTTGAGACGAGGAGGCATCTAAGTGCAAAGGAGATTGCAGATCTGAAGGCCAAGGCTGCTAATGCAACTATCCTGTTGACGGACATGGAGAAAAATACGACGTTGGTGGATAGCTGCGGTTCGTTGAACGCAACCCGGAGTAATACCAGTGGTTAGTAGAATCATTTCCGCAGCTCATAGGCTCCTTCAATATTAACTACGGAATAGCTGCTTTCACTGCTGTAGCTGCAGCTGAGGCTACGGGTAACGCTGCAGTGGTTGGGATAGCTAGGAACGATATAGCCGCAGTAATTGGGTCTATTCTGCTAGCCATTCATCTTGCTGCTTTGTTCTAGTGGAGGTGTGAACGAGTTATGCGAGTTTCAAGCGTCCACGCTAAGCATGCAACTTAGGGTAGACAGCCCGCTACTAACTGCGGGCGGATATTAGCCCAAAAAATAAAGAGCACTTTCTTTGCAAGCCTTGCGGGAAGGCCAAGGTGAATTGCATGTGCAGCGGGGCGTATGAGTGAGCCCTAGTGGATGCAATAACCTTCATAACCCCACAAGGCGTGGAACACGAGAGATATAAATTCAATCAGACAATTCTTAAGATTAGTCGCATCTCGCTAAGTCTCAGCAACCCGCACATTAAACGAACGCAGGATCAGATACATGGCTTCTCGTGCTTAACAAGGCCGCCCAGAAAGGTCAAGATCGTTACACGAGATGTCTCGCGACTTGACCTTCCCCTAAATCTTTCAACTTTCATTTCTCCCTAGGGTGTCCACCGCGCTGCATGATAGCAGAGTTCATCATGCGGGACCAATCATGTAACATCTCTGTGTTCGCTATCGAAGTCCTCACCTCGTCCCCCGCACGGTCAATCATTTCCGCCTGATACGCATCGACGGCTTCGGCATAGCTGGTCTCGCCAGCAACGGCGGATTTCAATTTACGCGCCAGGTAGGAGGCATCGGCAATACCGTGATTCATTCCTTGCCCCCGATCTAGGTAGGTAGGTCAATTGTCGAGATTCGAAACAGCTACTTGAGGATTGTTGGAAGTACGTACGGAATGTCATAGGATGTGCAGCATCCCCCGCAATCAATATTCTCCCACCCCGTGTGTCCCACGGAACGGGTATCCAATATGACAGGTTATTCTCGTAGATTTTAGTCCCTTCTGGGATCCAGAGGTTTGCGGAGCGGAACGGTTCAGCAAACGTTTCGGCCTTCTTCTTCAAGATTTCGAGAGATGTAACATCTTCGCCCGGCTTCTTATGTCCTGTCGTTTGGAGCTGAAACATCCACGTTGCTGGATCGTTAGGATCCGGCGTGTCTTGGACTAGAAGATTATGGTTACTGCTAAAGAACGACAGAAATGGCATGGAAAGTAGATGACCAACTGGATATCCATAACCAGTACCCATCTGGGTGTATTGCCATGGCCATAATAGGATGCAATTGGCGTACAAACTTCGCCTTCTCAGCATCGTTATAGCATACGGCTAAGTTCAAGGCCGAGTATGGCACGCTAGAAGCTTTCGCCTTCTCGGGTCCGAAGATGTGAGTGCGGACGGCGGATTGGGCTCCATCTGCTCCAACCAGCAACGAGCCAGTGGTCTGTGACCCATCCGTAAATATAGCGGTGACGGTAGATTGAGTATCGTCGTAGGTAATATCTTTCAGAATCTTGCCATACTCGACCTGGATACCCTCGGCACACAAGAGCCTGAACTTCCTTCTAGAGACACGGTACATTCGTAGCAGAGGGATGTCCTTCATTAACTCGCCAGTCTTCCCATTTAAGGTAGGCAACTTGCCTGGATCAGGCGGTTCAAAGGACGGATCATTTGCGGCAGTGTAGAGACGGTTGAACAGGTCGTCGGGCAAACAGTCTCGTAGCAGGGGAATCCCCCACTGTATTGACATTCCCCATTCACGAGCTCTGTAGTGGGTTGCTGAGGGCTCACTTTCGAAGACGGTGCATGCTATGCCATTCTGCCAATGTACGGTCAGAATCAACTTTACGGCATGACAATCAGATTCGGGGTATTATTCTTGCTTTTTTGAGGCCCTGGGCGATAAGCAGGCCGGTAATCCCTCCAGCTCGCGTTAGCATGAGAAATGGGTTGATCGGTGCATAACTTACCCGCCCCGACTACGAGGACGTGGTAAGGGTATTCAGAGCTCATTCTGTCCAGGCGCAGCAAGGTCCTTGGGGGGAGAGTGATACGTGTCCTGGACGCACCACTCTTATATAGAAGTTGCTGCATGTACCTGTCATTGTTTCCCTACCAAGGAGCGACAAGAGCGCTCGACGTGCATACGCCTACATGCGCTTGTATGCACAGAACTGAAAATTAGGTAAGGTTTCTTCATGGCGGAAGTGAAAACCAGTCTTCTTTGGCATCGATTGGCGCACCATTCTCCACCAAGGAATGTGTCATTGTTTTCCCCGGTCCAACCCCTCCAAAAGTGGGTAAGGCCATGTGCCCGCTTATCCCGCCTCCATGGGACCACGCCTGGTACGCGGGTTGACACTATCCTCTCTCGGGACATCATGGGCTGTCTAACAAGCTAAAAGCCGACGAATCTTCCTGCTTCTTAGATCCTGACTCTCCGCTCTAGGAGCTTTTCCAATAAACCCAGCATGGATTTCACTACCCATGAAGAGCAGCCAGAACAGGAAGAGCAACCACTCGGCGGTCCTTCGCTCGAAGCTGACGTACGTTCGCTCATACAGCTCCGTCGAGCCTTATCAAACTACACTTGTCATTAACTCTATCAATAAGTCAAATGATAGTGATTCGGCCTACGCGGAATCAGCGTACGTGATACTTCCTGAATGCATGTAGCCTTATATTCACTCCGCTGCTGCGTAAAGGCGGTCTAGTTCCCTAACTTCCCTTTGCTCCGAGGTAACGAGAGGGATTTTTGAGAACGGGAGAAGATATCATTCCTACGGCAGTGCGCGTATGTTCCTCTAGGAGGCTCCCGAAAGTAATACCAATGATCACTGACTTCGGGCCAATAGAGTATGCCTTTCCAAACGACGAAAGGGAGCTCGAGAGACTAGACATGCAGCATGCCATGCATACTCTTCTACTTGATAACAAACTATTTTGGGCTCCTATAGGACCTTCCCCGCAAGCAATTCTGGATTTGGGCACGGGCACTGGTGCGTTAGAAATTGGCAATAGCAATCAACTCAACGAAGATCTAGAGTTGATATTGAATAGGTATCTGGGCCATTGATTTTGCCGACCTCTATCCAGAAGCACAGGTGTGTTTAGTTCTTAAGGTATTCGAAGAAAGGAAATAAGCCACTCGTACTGAAATACAAAAGGTGGTCGGCACGGACCTCAGCGCCATTCAACCTACGTGGTAGGGCTTGCTCCACTGTCCAAAACTTAATCATCACCAGCCAATAACATGCCGCAGGGTCCCTCCGAATTGCCGCTTCGAAATCGATGACGCTGAACGCGACTGGACCTTCGATCCCGACGCCTTCGACTTCATCCACAATCGCAATTTCATCTGCGCGATCCGTGACTGGCCTCGCCTCATCCGCCAGACCTTCAAACACGTCAAGCCAGGCGGCTGGGTGGAATGGCACCAAAAGCACCCACAATTTCATTCTGATGATGAAACGTTGGCCGAAGACAACCCAATCGCGATATGGGGTCAGCATTTCTTTGCGGCCGGCGAGAAGTTTGGCACTCCTCCACGTTCATGCCGAAATCTCAAACAATGGATGACGGACACTGGCTTCGTGGACGTTGAAGAACATATCGTGAAGCTCCCTGTCGGGCCATGGCCGAAAGACAAGCGGCTGAAAAATATTGGCCTTTTTGAGATGGTGAATATGGATGAAGGACTAGAAGGATTGACTATGATGCTGTTTACGAGGGCCCTAGAATGGAGCCCGGAAAGAGTACAGCTCTTCTTGAAGGACGTGAGAGAAGAAGTAAAGAACAGGGAGGTGCACAGTTACTATCATTTGTAAGTCTTCACAGCCGGCCCTACCGACAATGACTCCGCGTTATACGTCGCTAATAGGTACTTTAGCTATGTAGTTTTTGGCAGAAAGCCGGCAATCTTGAAAACCGAACCGTGACGGGTCGAACGACTGGCCTTAATCTGTCGGCCTGTTGCAGCCACGAAGGATACGGATAATTCGAAATTTCTGGTTGCATCGAGTGGGAAACTCCCGATGCCGTTAATGCAGTCGACGCCGTCTGCGCCTCAAGCTACACGAGGGACATTCAAATATCTGGCAGGTAATTAGTCCTTTTTTATTTTTTATTTTTTTATTTATACCTATTTTGTATCTCCTGAGTAGACAATGCAAGCTCCATCAAATATTAACGAAACCTACACGCTAACCTATTAGCATAGACTGAAATCTCTCGCGAGGTTATCGCTGTTCATTATTATTTCTCATTAGGGCCTGAAGCAATACATACATAACCTGTACTAGTTGTGCAGTGCGGCCCAGTCGAATATACTATCATCTAGATCGAATGATGTAAGCTTTTACAGTGTGGGAATTGAACGAGCGACTTGATTGTAAATGTAGCTCTCAAGTCTCTATATATACACGAGGTAGGTACAGCGTGGTTTTCAATAAGCGAAAATCCAGCCAATAAAATATTGGCATTTGTCAATATTTGCAGTGTCAATATTGGAATATTGGTAATTTTTGGACATATACTTATTTTAAAAATAAATATTATATAAATTATTGGCATAGATTGGCAGTTTTATAATATATTCTTGCGTATAGAAGTATTTGCATACTATAAAATGTCTTGGCACGCGCTCCCTTACCAAAATTAATTAATTAAAATATTAACTACCCCTAACTATACTACAACTATACGCAATTAAAGCTCTATATCTCTAATATAGCCTCTTTATTCTACTATCTACGTTATCTGTAAGTAGCTAGTTATATAATAGCTTTATAGTAGCGCAGTAGAAGGGTAGTTAGATTTTTTACGACTATACGCGTAAAATAAAATCTAAGACTTTAACTAACCGCTACTAACTTTAATATTTTACGCCCTATTTATATGGTAATAATTTTACCGCTTTATATATCGTAAATATAGCTTTATAACTTTATAAATAACCCTCTTCATATACTATACATCTACTCTACAGCCCTCTATACGTTATTATACGGGCCCTAATATAGTTATAAGCTCTATATCTGCTTAGAGGTAAAGAGCTTTATAAGGACCTTTATAAGGACCTTTATAGACGAGCTTAGGGGTAAGCTATGCACGGAGCTGTATATAAAGCCCTACACGGAGATCTACTAAAGCTCTACAAAAGCTCTGCACGAAGCTTTACTTAAAGCTCTACTTAGAGCTCTACTTAAAGCCCTATATAGAAAGCTCTACTAACACGCAGCACTAATATACCAGGAAGGTTTTACAATCGGCCGTACGAACGCCTATACAATCGATTAATCAAACGTCCATATAATTTCCTATACAATCGTCTATCCCTTGCATAGATACGTACGTCCTTAGAACGGTGCTCCATGCGCACCAATCAGTAAGCTGTATACGTAGGCGGTCAATCGTTCTGCCAGAGAAGTAAGGTCTTGTGTAACCGACTACCAGCACACCGCCAGAGTACCACACTGACTCGACTGCATATCAAACTGTCTCCATTTCAGTTACCTACCTCTTAACTCGCTTACCGACTTAGTTACTAACTCGGTTAATTACCCCTTATTGTCTGCACCTTTCTTATATATATATACCACTTGATTTCCATAGATTTATAATTAAGTTGTTTATTTAATTCTCTCACACTGCAAAGTTTATAGTTATAAGCCCGGATTGTACTACCTACTAAGTAATTACCTAAATCGCACTACCTGTTATATTATCTATTAAAGTAATTAATCTACTACCTCTACTACCTTTGTAGTGTCCTAAGCTTCTTTACCTATTAAACAAACGGACGATTAACCCTAGTTAACGTACGTACCCGACCAACAAACGAATTAACGAATTAAAAAACGTTAAAATAAGGTTTTCGCTAAGACGCTAATTGGACCCTACCTAACCTGTTAAAATCCTAAAAATAATAACTATAAACAAATTAAAAGTTATCCTTATCCTTAACCAGCCTTCTAATTGGATATAGTGGTTCTTTATTATCCAAGACACAGCTAAAACAAGCAAGGTATGGCAATATATTAACCCATTAAAGAAGGAAAAGAATCTTCTAACGCTAGAACTACCAAGTTAACCTATACTAAGAGACGTACTGCTAACGGCTATATTGATAGCGAAGCTAGAACCAAACTAACTTATTGCCTATAATTAGCTCTATTCTAAATATAAGGACGATCTCCAAATATACTAGAAGTAAGAATAGGCTATTAACGATATTAGCAACTATATTATGCAAATAACGTCGGTAGCCTACCTTCTACTTATTAATGGCCTATATATAGTACACGGATAGCTATAGGCACTTAAGAAAGCACTAGCTTCTATTATATTAGGTTAAAAGTACGACGTCCTAATATAATATACGGCTCTAAAAGCCTACAATAAAAAACAGAGCATTAAAAAATGGTTAAACAGCTAGCGGAACGTCTATAAGCTTGCTAAGTAATTAAACCTACTAAACATGTAAGGCTTTAAGCTATACTACAACTTCGTTTAAGTAATTAAGCCCATCCCTTCTAGCTTTGTAAGAGCTCTAGAAGTAGACCTTATTCGTAAAGAACGTAAGGACGAAGAAGCCCTATCTATTATTAACCTAATTAAAGAATTTAAGGAGCACTACCGCATATAGCAAGTAGCATCGTCGTCTACTACTGCTAATAGCTCTGCCTTTATAACCCTATAAGGCAATTCTAATTCTAATTTAGATTTCAACCCCGATTTAAATTCTAATTTAAAATGGTATAAGAAATACATCTACGGTCGCAAATATTAATATAGCGACTGCTACTATATTGCTAAGCAAAAGCGCCCTTAAGGGTGGAAACCAAGGCTAGATGTCCTTAAGAAAATAGAAGAAATAATATCCTCTATATCCTAGGTTAGATATATAATTAACTATATTTAAAAAGAAGAACAGAAAGTAAAGAGTACAGAATCTATAATTCATTTTAATTCTAAAACCCTACCGTTTAAAAACCCGACTAGCTATGCTACCATATTTAGTACTGGTTAATTTCTATTTAAACGCTAGAATACCTAAATACTTAACCCTAGTGTAGATACCCACGTCTATAATAACTGAGAAGACTTTACCTTCTCCTACCTAGCTATAGAAGACGACTACCTAATTACTAGCGGAAATTTAAAAAAAAATATAAGCCTATAGAACAGTAACCATTACTATTAACACACCTACTAGGAAGTTAAAATTAAAGCTATCTTATATAGTACTAGCACCTACTTTCTTTATAAATATCGTAGCACTATTAAGAGCTACTAATAACGATATCTATTTTAACTTAGGACGAAACGTGCTATACCGTCTAGTAACTAGCGAAATAGTTTACTATATAAAACGGCTAAGGGGCTACTAGGCACTAATGTATAGAGAGCCTACAAATACCCTAGATTTAACACCTTAATTGACCTTCTTAATAAGAAGATTCTAGCCTAGTTATATGGCCCGTAAACTAGCCGGAGCCTTAGCTACTAAATAGTATAAAATTCTTGGCTATGTAGGACCTAATGCTATTAAGCAGCTTCCTAGGCACGTTAATGGCGCAAAGCTAACCGAATTAACTACTAAATAAGCACCGCTTAAAATTGAATATAAAGTTTGCCTATTAGCAAAGTATACGTAGTAGATTTCTTAAAGACGAGAACATAAATTTCTAGCTATTCGACTATTTAAGCGGGTAGCATTTAATATTATTACCCTTGGAGAACTAGGGTATAACGGCGATAGATACGTAATGTACTTCTATTACACGTATTTAAAATTTAATTTTATATATACCTCTAAGAATAAGGACAAAGCTACTATCCTACCTACTATTCGCAAGACTCACTAGCTAATTAAAATACGATTTTATTAAGACGTCGTCTTCTTCTAGAGCAATAACGAACGAGCTTTTAGATAGATAGGAGATACCCTTTAGATATAGTGCGCAGATAAAGGCATTACTTTTAAATGCCGAGCCCCGTATATAGAAGAATAAAATAATAGAGCTAAATAATCTAGACGAACCCTTATGGAACGATTAAGGGCTATATAGCTGGAAGCGTCTTTACCTACATCTCTAGGACCAGAAGCTTTCCTTACTGCTAGCTACGCACTTAATCAAACCCCAAATAAGCAGCTAGGGTAAAAAACTCCGTACGAGATCGCCTACGGTAAGCTGCTATCACTTACCTATATATACATATATGGCTGTAAGACCTATACACTAGACAAACGAGTTAAAAAGGGAGATAAGCTAGGTCCTTATGCGTTAATTAGACACCTAATCGGCTATAATTTAACTAATATCTACTAAATTTGGATTTAAGCCTCTACAAGGTTATTTAAACTAGAGACGTTATATTTAACAAGACCTCGTTCTATAACCCTAAGGGTTAAAATATTAACTACTTGCTAAGGGAAGCATTAGAGGATACTATCTAGATAATTAGTCTACTAGAACCTCTTCATAAGGATAAGTCTAAGGATAAATCTATTCTATATAGACCTACCTCAAATATAAATTAAATAACTACACCTAAATCGAACGATTCGGTAGAGCCTCCTATAAAGGATACTAAGCAGTTACCAACTCCTAGTATTTTATATCTATATACCCAGCTTATTAACAAGTCCACCATAGTATTTCCTATAAAGCTTCGTTATATTAAGCTTTAAAATAAAAACGTAAAGCTTATTTTAGTAAAAGAATAAAGAATAAAGCTATACTAAGACTAATAATATAGTTTTAACCTATTTGCTAAAAGTTTAAAACTAAAGGAGTATATTAGCCTAGTACTAATTACTACTATATTAATATAAAATTTAAGGTGCCTATAACTTATTTACTAAATATATACGGCCTTATTTTTTTTATAGATTAATCTTTATATATAAGGGGTATATAATCCCTTACTTAGGTGTATCGCCTAAGGGCCGCTTAGGGATAGCCAAGGCCTAGCCGAAGGCTAGGCTTGGCACCTCCTTATAAGCACCTCAGGCTTATAGCCCTTCCCTCCTTATCGGTTCGTCTCTGTACTTAAGCTATTACCTACCCTTATTACCATATCGTCCTCTCCTATTGACTCTCCTTATAACTTATACTCGGCTTACCTACTCCCTACCATACATCCTAGCAATATGCCTTACATTACATAAGTTTATCTAACATTAGCCTACTAAGATTTAATTTCTTTGTCTTATACTACCCTTAGTTAAGAATTTTCTTTGCAATCTGTAGGACACTATTTAACTCATCTTCTGTTGCTCGGCCCATACCGCATTCCGTAGAGATGCCGAACTCAGAGACAATTTTCTTCGCTTCTTCCTTCCGTTCTCTAGTTCCTTGCTCGTCGTTCATATGGAGAAGCCCTAGATACAGTTCAGTAGTTCCGAGTTCTAGCTCCTTTAACGGGCTAAAGTAAGCTGCATCAGTACGGTCCTTGGGAACGGGCATATGGATCCAATTGATAGGTCTGGGAACGGCATGCAGAAGTGCTGTTCCAACCTCAACCATTAGTCCAACGTCTTTAGGATCTGTGAAGTGTTTATGGCCAAAGTCGCCATAGCAGAAATGGAATCCCAATTCGACACCATCATCTATGGCCGAAGCAAGTTTGACCATCCGCTCGATGAGCCCTTCTTTGACAGGAGAAAACCAATCCACAGGCACGGTTGCCACGCCCTCAAGATAGGCGAATTCAGATGGTGCATCAAGCTGAATGGACAAGTCCTTGACGGGGATGCTATCCTGAATGCGTCGCAAGACACCCAGCATAGCTTTCTCGTAGATTGGTTCCACTTTCGCTCTCCAAGCCGGGTGAACCAGGTTGCAGACGATGTTAATTGGAGTCGGAAGGCACACTTGGAATCTGACATGCTGTGGAATGGCGCCCCCATCGCGGAGCTTACAGAACTCTTTGTAGGATGAGATTGCAAATTGATCATATTCCAATGGCTTCAGGTTGATTTCGATGGACTTTTGTGCCTCACTTAGGCCTGCTTCTTCTGCTGGTGCTGAGATAGTCTCACGGAGAAGAAACGGGTAATCGGCAAAGATGTCTTTCTGGAATTGAATAAAGCCGCCGCGCTTGCCTGTTTCTCCATCCGGGATACGACGAAGGTGAGGTAATTGCGACAAGCAAAGTTCTTGAAACACTGTTGGGGTATCTGGAAGACAGATACTGCCGACGAAGTGCACCGTTTTGGAGACTGAGGGTGAAGTGAGTGCCATTACGGAGACGGCTGATGAGTGAGGTCGAGGACAGGGTGGAGGCAGGCGCTTCACAAAGAATCGGAGTTGGTTAAGTAGTTCCAAGGTTAAGGTACACTCCTGCCTAGAGGGTGACACAAGCCGTGCACTTAAAAGATGCTCTGTCCCCCTTCAGGTATTCTTCTACCCGTTGACGTAGATTGCGTCGTCTTGACAAATGTGTAAGGATGTACGTTCGCTGTGCCACAAGGGCTAATGCGCCATAATGGACTAACGTCATGCGTTACGGTGTCCCGATCTCCAAAATTAGGCTTGGCGTCTCTATTGAGCGCCTTTAGCCCTCGCTAACAGCTTCAAAACGGAAAGAGGCGTGTTGGCGTAGGGATCAGTTAAGCTCACCTGGCTAAAAGGTCGGCTCAGGTTAAAGCGGCCGCTGCTCAGGTCCAAAGACAGAAATAGATCTTGGTGAGGGGAGTTTTCGTTAAAGACTAGATGTTGCCCTGGAGAATTATTCTAGTTGACCGGGAGAATCAAATTCAGAACTTGCTTGACAACGCTCCCCCGACGTACGCTCCCCAACGCACGCTTCCTCTTTTGCTTATGCCTCTGCCAAAACGCAAATAAAACGCTGTCTCTGCAATTGCCGGTGAAATTTGGCAATATCGTTCGGGTGGGAACCTTACGATATTAACGAAGATCACGACACTGCAGAAGCAAGGTTCTTGCAGCCAAGCATACGGCTTCGCTACAATTACTATGCACAGTTGGTGGCAACCAGGCGAGATTGGATGCGCTTACCAAATTTAAAAATTTGGAGCCCTCGCTAAAGGGGGGGGGGGGTTGGAAGC
>Ga0307515_10013009_pt1 | contig 15589 bp, 4 predicted proteins | sample 17_EM_MG_FD_194513 | JGI IMG/M metagenome (GOLD analysis project Ga0307515, IMG submission 194513) | Populus trichocarpa ectomycorrhiza microbial communities from riparian zone in the Pacific Northwest, United States - 17_EM | ecosystem: Host-associated > Plants > Roots > Unclassified | place... | reverse complement strand
TCTATTAAAAGTATCTTAGATTAGAATAAGGAGGAAATTCTTTATAATAACGCGAAGTTTAAGACGCTTTTAGCTATCTATAAAGAAATTACAGCAGTACTATATGTTAAAGGCTATTGTAGCAAATTTTTTATTAGTACTAATTTTTTATTTATTAGGGCGGTATATATATTAGTAAGTAGCAAAACACTCTGTTTTTTTACCTCTTAATAGCAGCACGCTTAACTAGAACTCTAAGCTAATACTTATTTTAGGCCTTAGTTGTTAAATATAGTAAGGATGCCGTTATATACCTCCCTAGAGAAACACTACTAAAGTAAAAAGTGTAACGGAACCTTGTAGCAAGTACTACGATAGGCTCGTTATTGGGCTAGGTATGTAGGTATTACAAGTAAGTCAACAACGTAATAATAACTGGTGGAGTGGTTGCCTAATAGATTAACTTTAATTATATTCTAAGAATCACTATAAGGAAAGAACTATCTAGAGTAGGGACTATAGTCCTTTAAATACACAACCGTACTCCTAGGAAAACCCTCCTTATATATAAGGTACGCATTATATATAAGGTACGTAAGTTCCCTCTACTCCTCTTATCCCTTACATAGCACGTTATATAACTTACTTACTATTCCTTATTATATAGTTTTACTAGCTCTATACTAGACTGTGCTTATATTAACTAACTAGCTTCTTCTAACTCCCTTTCTAGTAGTTATAATATTATACTTAAAGCGTCCATAATACTATCTCCCTCCTTCTTATCTTTATCCTTAAAGATTCCAAATATCTCTAGGTTATTTACTAAAGGTATAATATCCGTCTAATTAATCTGGTTAATATTATTACTTATTATACCTAAAGCATCTTCTTCTTTATACGCGCAACGTTGTGTATATACTGTTGCTGCTATATTATCGCTAGGTAAAATAATACCGTTTCCGTATTCTCGTTGTGTAAAAAAGGGGTTAGTTTATATCGCGTTAGCGAGTCCTTTATTTTAGCAACCTTCCTCTTACTTAGAGTGTACTAAAGCGAATATTTATTCGTCCTATAACATTTGCTCTTTTACTAACGCTAAGTATGCGCGTTCTATAACTCTTAATAGTCTTTAAGTTTCCTAAGTAATTTATTATAGGGTCTTGTATTTAATCCGCTACTATTTATCTTAATAGTAAGCTAACTTACGCTCTAATTAAGTTAAAATGTTCTTAGGATATAGAGCAGAAGGCTTTAAAGGCCCGTATTACTACATCTACTTATCTCCTCCGTCTTAAGAAAGTTTATAAAAAGGTTTATTTTAAGGAGTAGAAACTTATAAAATAAGGTTTACTAGAACTTGGCAATAAAAGAACGGATTTTCTTTAATTAGTAAAGGAAATAACTCTAAGTAGTTTAGCAGTCGCTCCTCCTAGGTCCCCCTTAGGTAACTTATTCTTTAGCGATCTTCCCTTATTAATATTACCTAACCTATTCTCTTCTAATACTCCTATACCTTTCCTATAGCATTCTTTAAATTCTCTAATAGCTCCTAAGTAGTCTTATTATAGCCTATCCACTTAACCTTATACTATATTTTATCGTTAACGTCCCCGTAACTAATAATCTTTAAAACTTGCTATTTATCTTCTTCTTATCCTCTATACGTGTCTACTTCGTAAACTAGTAGCTTAACATTCCCGTATACTAGCTCTAGCATTATAATATGCTGTATAGGGTAGATTTTTATTTTAGCTAGTAGGTTTAACTTAAACGTAACCGGTGAAATTCTTTACGTGATTTTAAAAGGTCCTAGTCTGACATAGTCTAACTTCTTACTTAATTATCGACTTTTAAAATTTTTATATAGTAACTATACTTTATCTCCCTCCTTAAGATCTGGTCCCTTAGATCTCTTAGCGTCGTAGTATTTCTTTATTCTCTACTATACTACCTTAGCTGTTTCTGTAAGGTTCTTATAAAGATTTATTAATATCTCTATTCTTTACTTAGCTGTGTTACTTATCTTCTTTACTTAACGTAGTAATAATAATGTTCTTAGTTTATATCCATAATTCGCCTTAAATGGTAACGTACCCATTCCTTCTTATAGTGTTATATTATATATAAACTATATAACTAGTAATAATAATACCCAATTATTCTGTGTATAATTAACATAATGCCTTAAATACTGCTCTAATGTCTAATTTAATTTTTCCGTTTAACCGTCTATCTGCAGATAATATGCGGTAGAAGTTACTGCTTAAACTCCTTACTCCGCTAAAAATACCTCCTAGAATGCTGCTATAAATCTTAAATCTCTGTCTAATATAATCTTGCTTAGTGCTCCATGTTTTATAAATACTTCTTTAATATAGATTCTAGCGACATCTTCTGCTAATATCTCTTCTATATATGCTATAAAGTATCCCCACTTTATAAGCTTATCTACTATTACTAAGATTATATTATAATCTTATCCAGTAATAGGATCTCTTAATTTTAGCAACTTTACGATAAAGTCCTATAATATGACCTCCTATAGTCTCTCTAGTATCTTAATAAGTTATAGCCCTCCATATAGCTTATACCTTATTAGTTTATTCCTTTAGCAATCTAAATACTCTCTAGTAACCCTTCTGGCTATCCTTTAAATTTCGTTAATAATATACTCCTCTTAGAGTCTTAACACTAAGCCCGTAGCTCTATTATGTCCTTAAGTTAATTCCTTATAGAAATCTTCTATAAATTACTCTGCTATACTTCTTAGGATATACTTTACTTCTTGGTTTTTATATATATCCGTTTATAGATCTTCTAGCTATACTTCTAAAATTCTCTATACCTAAAAGCTTTCTAGTATCTTATAAATTTTCTCTAATTCTTCCTAAGTTACTATAATTTTTGGATAATTATACCTAATTAATCTATCTATGTCTTTTTGCAATAAAGCCCCTAATAACTTTTTATTATTTTGCAGTTTAGCCTTTTAACTTAAAGCATCTGCTCTTATATTGTCTGTACCCTTAATATACTAAATCTTAAAATGGTATTCTATAAGCATCTTTGCCTATTTAACCTATCTCTAGTTAAGTTCCTTTATTGTTAGGAATCCCGTTAGGTTTTTATAATCCGTCTTAACTATAAATGGTTTTTCCGTGCCTTATAAGAATACTCTCTATTTCTTTAGTGCTGTAACTATACCTAACAACTCCTTATTATAGATGTTATAGTTTAACTCTAGTGGTATTATCTTTCGACTATAGTATGCCACTAGGTGCTATCTATCTAAATGCTTTTATATAAAGTATGCCCTTAGTATAAAGTCTAATACATCTATTTCTATAACTATCTCTAGACCTAGTTAATAGATCTTAAAAACTAGCTCCTAGGTAAATAACCTCTTAACTTCCTTAAATAGTTCTTATTACTCCTTTCCCTATGCCTATAGTTCTTCTTTCTTTATTAACCGTGTAAATAGTTTAATATCTTTTAACTATTACGCTATAAACCTCCTATAGTAATTACAAAACCCTAGAAACGATTTTAACTATATAACGTTCTCTAGTTCCTGCCAATTTACTATAGCCTTAATCTTCTTTAGATCTATACTAAGTTGGCCTAGTTTAATAATAAATCCAACAAAATCGGTCTTCCTAGTAAAGAACTCGCATTTCTTAATTGCTACTAGCATCTATTCCTCTTATAGTCTCTTTAAGACCTATTTAACGTATTCTCCATGTTCTTCCTTAGTCATTAAGTAGATAATAATATTATTAAGATATACCATAACAAATTTATCTAAGTGTTCTCCTAACACATTATTAATTCGTTTTTAAAATGTTACTAGTGCGTTTATAAGCCCGAATTGCATAACTAATAGTTTATATAGTCCTTCCTTTAACCTAAAGGCTACCTTCCATTTATTGCCTTCCTTAATTCTAATCTAATGGTACGCCTATCTCAGATCTATCTTTATAAAGATTTGCGCATTACCTATTCTATTTTAGATCTCGCTAATTAAGGGTAAAGGATACCTATCCTTTCTAGTAATGCTGTTTAACTGTCTATAGTCAATATATAGCCTTAGCTTGCCATTTTTCTTTGGTATAAATAGTACTGGATAACCTACTAATAATTGCGATAGTTTAATATATCCCTTTTATAAGTTTTCCTAGATAAACTCTTTTAATGCTCTACCTTCTTCTTTAGTAAGCTTATAAATTAGAAAGAACCTTAAACTTATTCCTAGTTCCAATTCTATCTTATAGTCCTATGCTGCATACTTTAATAGCTTTTTACTTTCCGGTAACCATAGTTTCTTACTATACTTATAGTATCTCTTTAGTATATAGCTTAGCCCTTTTTCTATTTCTTTATAGGTCGCTCCTACTTAGTACTATACTATCTTAGCTTATTATCGCATCTTACGGCGTTAAGTATCCCTAATATTGACTTAACCTGTAACCTAATTAATCTTTAGATTGTATTCCTATAACTAAGGCATTCCTAACACTACCTTATTATTCCCTAATGGTAATATATCGAAAGATATCTCGATTTATCTCCCTTTAATAGTTATCTAAATAGGTCTTATTTTAAGATTAATAATACCTCCTCCATAGGCTATCGGATCTCCTAAAATTATCACTAATAGGTAAGGACATTCCTTTTTCCTATATAGTAACCCTATTCTTTTAACTGCTCCTGGCGAGATATGGTTCCTAATTGCTCCACTATCTATTAGTGCCTCGAACTATCAATCTTACCACTTAATTCGTAAATTTAGGTATTGTCCTTAAATTCCTTTAAGGGTCTAAGGTTCTACTACTAGTTCCCTCTAGTCCTATAGGCCTCTACTTTTCCCAACTAATGGCTGCTTAATCCTATTTATACTTAGTCTAACTTAGGCCAATACTTAATCCGCTTTTTATCTTTAATATGCTATAAATAGGTGTTTTCTAGATATTCCCACCACTATCGTCCATCTAGGCATTCTTCCGTAAGGAATCTTCCTGGTTAAAGCATTAAGTCCCCTTATTCTTAAACTTCCGTAGGATACTAACCGTGCATATACTTAGCATTCCTAAACCGTTTTTTATCTAGTGCCTAATACATTCTCATAGGGTATTTCCGGTTCTTTTCCTTTAGGTTTTTGTGCATATTATATATATCGTCTATATATGCAATCCATGCTAGTATATAGTGCGCTAGGTGTCTTAGGTTAACTCTTAACTCGTCTTTATCTTTAAGTTTAAACCTTTATTGCGTTAATCTAAACGTTACTGTCTTATTTGCTGGTACTAATATTCGTATTATCTCTTTCTAGTCTATAGCTTGTTCCTCTAGATCCTTTAATGTTATAATTAAGGCCCCTTTAATATAACTTATTTATCTCTTAGATATTGCCTAATTTGGTATAACCTTCTCATCTAACTACATATAAAAGTCTTCCCACTTATTATTATGTTATTGCCTAAACCACTTTCGGTACAGCTTACTAAGTGTGTACGATTTGTCCGTAAGGAAGTATCTTTTTATTGCTGCTTTATAACAGCCTTTTATATGTCATTCTTGGAATCTAGTTAGAATCCCTAGATTCTCTTCTTCTTCTAGTTCCGTAAGCCACTTAGCTCTAGGTATACCTACCTTTAGCCTATTAGTAACCTTCTGTGTAGGTGTCTTTTTCCCAAAGCAATCTAGCATTTTTAGCTCTGTAGATTGCTTCTGCTATATAAAGATTCGTTATCTAAACTCTTTTATACTTTCTTATGGTCGTTATCTTTCTAATAGATCCTCAACGTCCTCGTACTTCTTAACCAACTTATTAACTTTTTAATCTTTAGTCTAAACACCGTGTTTAACTAGTAAGTCCTCTAGGTCTATATATCTATCTCCTAGTCTAACTGCTATTTATATCGCAGATTCTCTAATCTATAAAGAAGCTCCTTACTTCATACCTATAGGTGTCCTTATTCGTACTCCAAATTCTTAGTCCCTTAGATTCTTTAATCCTAAGCTTACTTCTAACTTAAGCTTAGCTCCCGCCTTAGTCCAACTAGGCGTCTATAGTGTTCTCATCTCGTCTTAAGAGTCTTAAATCTCACTTATCTTATCTTAAGAATCTTATACCTCTAGGAAACTCTATCCCAAGCTCATTTGTATATCTCTAAACTAAGCTACTACCCTACTCTATCGGTTTCTATCCATTATAGGTCCTTAGGTTGTCCTTATCCTGTCTTTAAAATCTTAGATTTCTCTTATCTCGTCTTAAAAATCTTAAGCTTTTGGCCTTTTGCCTTTATTAAGTAGTAAGCTAGCACTAGCAGTCGTCTACTTGCTTAATCTCTTTTAGATACTACTCCTGCCATTTTATAAAGCAATAGATGCCGTATCTAACGGTGTTATAATACCCGTTACTAAACCTTGCTCTATAGCGGTCTTAGTCTCTACTTTTATTACATTATTAAGGTTTAGATACCCCCAGTTAATTCCTTTACTGTCCTTATCGCTATTAATTAATAAGTACTTTAACTCCATTATCATTATTGCTAATTATTATCCGTACGTTACTGTAATATCTTAATTTAGCTTATAGAGTCGATTTTATTTTTTATCTAACTCTCTAGTTTCTCTACACTTTATAGATTTTAGCTCCTATGGCCAATAGCTTATGCCGTACTTAGCGTCTTTATAAATTTGGTATGCGTTATTATAACAAAACGCGAAACTTTTAATTAAACATTCTCTCGTTCCTTGTAGTACACTATCGTCCCTCTATATATATGTGTCTTCTGCTAGTTAGGTTCCCTTTATTATATAGTAACTCTAACCATCTTTATAATCCCTCGCGAAATAACCCTATTTCCCGTAATTTATATAAGCTCCGTCTTTAAACCATTAACTTTGCTATAGAGTCCGCCTAAATATCTTCTGCTGCTAAGATCCCTGGTTTAGCCTTTGCTCCTTAGTCCTATAATTACTAAATCTTTAACCTTTAGATTTCTATAGTTTCTTGCTCTATCTCTTATAGGCTTCTTTAGTACTACTTAGGTCTATTAGCTCTGCGCCATACTATAGTTTCTAACTTAGCTTTTATCGTTGCGTACTCTACGCCTTATACGACTATAGAACTCTGTCCTAACCTCTTTTGGTTTGTTCCCTTTAGAAGATCCTATTATTAATCCTTATCGCTTAATCTATTAATTCCCTTAGGGTATCCGCATCTTCTATTAGAATAATTACGTCCTAGACTTTAGCCTTAAGTCCCTATTTATACTGTGCTATAAGCGCCCTATTATTCCACTTAACTTATATAGCTAGCGTTTAAAACTATATTATATACTTAATTGCTAAAGTTTATTACGTAATATCTTAGAGTTTTCTTTCCGCTATAGTTACTGCCTTTAGGTCTCCGAACATTTGTGTAAGTCGCTCTACAAATCCTTCCTAACTTAAGAATATAAACCACACCTCCTAATTGGTAGTCGTTATTTCATTTGCTTATATTTCTATAAGGTAAGACTTAAACTACTTAAGTGCTCTTTTTAATAAGAATAATCCCGCGTAAGCTATTCGATCTATAGGTGTTGCCAGCTTTACTCCTTCCTGCGCTACCTTAAAGTGCATTTGCGTAAGAAATCCTTTAAGCTTCGATCTTTCTCCTAAAAATCTTTCGATCGATAGTATCTTTACCTTTACTACGCCTATCCCATTAATCCTTTATTTAAGTGTTATATTATTCTCTATTAACTAGTTAACTATCTCTTATAGTTGTCTAACCGTTACAGGTTGTTGCGAGTTAGTATCTACTATACTAGTGTCGCCTCCTAACCTTAAAGTAGTTGCCGCCGTCGATGGCGTCGTAGTAGCTGCTTTTGGTGGCATATTATTCGACTTATTAAAACCGTAACTAGGTAGTAATTATGTAACGGAATCTTATAGCAAGTACTATAATAGGCTTGTTATTGGGCTAGGTATATAGGTATTACAAGTAAGTCAACAACGTAATAATAACTAGTAGAGTAGTTACCTAACAGATTAACTCTAATTATATTCTAAGAATTACTATAAAGAAAGAACTATCTAGAGTAGGGACTGTAGTCCTTTAAATACACAACCGTACTCCTAGGAAAACCCTCCTTATACGTAAGGTACGCATTATACGTAAGGTACGTAAGTTCCCTCCGCTCCTCTCGTCCCTTACGTAGTACGTTATATAACTCGCTTACTATTCCTCGTCATATAGTTCCACTAGCTCTATACTGGACCGTGCTTATATTAACTAACTAGCTTCTTCCGACTCCCTTCCTAGTAGTCGTAACATTGTACTTAAAGCGTCTGTAATAAAAAGACTATATAATCTATAACTCGTAGAAGCAGCTAAACAGACTATAAATTCTTTTATTATTTCTAAAGGCTATTATAAAGGGTATTACTATTAACGGCTTCCCGTATTAAAAGTGGAATTCTAGATAAGCTTAAGTTTAAGAAAAACGTAGACATAAATAAGCCTAAAAATTTAAAGAAGTAGCTAATGCAAATGTTATAGATTATAGTAGCGATGTATTTTTAATTCTTTTAGCGCGGAATTGGGTAATATACTAGGTAGTTTGCCGTAAATTCTTCTCTAGTAAAAGAAGTATAATAGACTATTATTTTTAGAATTAGGCAATATAGTAGGTAGTATTCCGTAGTTTTACGGTTAGTAAAAGGCAAATACTATTTTTTTTTTTTTATAAAATTAAGTAATATACTCGGCGATGTATAGCAGTCTTATAGCTAATAGAAGGCATATACTAAGTTGTTTTTTTATAGAACTGGGCGATATATCAGCAATATACCACAATTCTTTTATTAATAAGAGAAGGTACTATTTTGCTATTTAAGGAACCGGGCAATACGCGGGTAATATATTGCAGTGCTCCGTTAATAAAAGAAGCCGTTAGCTTACGATATAGGAACCAGGTAATATACGAGCTAATATTCGGAATACTCTGCTTATAAGAGGAGTCTATTAGCTTATAATATAGGAACTAAGTAACGCACGATTAAGTATATCGCAGTGCTCTATTAATAAGTAGCGCCTACTAGTTTGCTATTTAAGGACCTAAGTAATGCGCTAAGCTATATATTATAGTGCTCTATTAATATAGCAAGTCTGCTAGCTTATAGCGTAGGAGCTAGGTAATATACGAGCTAATATATCGGAATACTTTGCTAATAGGCGACACCTGCTAGCTTGCAATTTAAAGAATTAGGCAATATGCCTAGTAATATACGGTAACTTCGTGCTTAGTAATAGAAGTCTGCTAGCTTACCGCTTAAGGAACTAGGCGGTGTGCTAGGCAATATACGGCAATTTCGCGCTTAGTAATAGAAGTTTACTAGCTTGCCGCTTAAAGAACTAGGCGGTATACTAGGTAATATACGGCAATTTCGCGCTTAGTAATAGAAGTTTGCTAGCTTACCGCTTAAGGAACTAGGCAATATACCAGGCAATATATAATAATTTCTCGCTTAGTAATGGAAGTCTACTAGCTTACCGCTTAAGAAACTAGGCGTATACTAGGCAATATACGACAATTTCGCGCTTAGTGATTAAAGTCTACTAGTTTACTCTTTAAGGCAGTAATCTTATTAGATTAGAGCTCCTAGCTAGAGTTATAATTAATATAAACTTTAAATCTAACTATTTAATTAGTAGAGTAGAGTAAATATAAAGTTGATATAGCTCTTAGAGCTCTAGATTTATACCTAATTTAAAATATAGTTAAGGAAGAATAGATTACTAATAACTCTATACTTAATATAAGGCTAATTAGTAACTCCTAGAGCTTTACTACTAACTTGATATCTATTAAGGGGCGTATTAGCTATAAAATCTAAAACACCCGCTTATTCTACTACTATTCTCTTTATACTAGTATACGGCTCGTTTTAGATATATACCCTAATCGCGATACTATAGTTATATTTATATGCCTTATATAATATTATTATCTTAACCTTCTTAATCGCGATAAGCTTATTTCTAGGGGGTTTGTATAAAAGGTGGGCAAAGATATAGGAAACGCCAATCGCAGAGAGGACGTTGGTTAAGGAGGAGGCTTTATTACTATACTAAAGTAGGGAGTCGCAATAGAGGCCTAGTAGTAGAGAGGGGCTCTTTTAGATTATTTACTAACGTTAATTACGCATTAATATACAAAGTTAAATCTAGGGCCTTATTCTAGAGCCTTACTAAATAATTAACTTAATTATAGATTTAAATAAGCTATAGTAGTAGCCGCTACTAATTATAAAATAGGTAATATTAAAAGGCGTATAGATTAAACAGTTATAATATAGAGGTAATTTATAACCAAATAGTAAGGAGCTTTAAGCTTTATATCCCTTTATCTAGTAAAAGAGACTTTTTATATTAGGCGCTTTAGGCGCTCTTACCTAGGTTAGCATGCTACAGGCACCCTAGCTAGTGTTATTTTATTAGTAAGCCTTACTAAAACGCGTTAACTTATAATGCCGATAAAATGCTATAAAAGGCCACCACCTATATATATATTTAAGGAAATTAGGCAAAATGTCGTAATATATAATATTATAACTATAGGTTTCTACCCTTCCTCTATTAACCAGCTGCCGATTATATAGGATAATCCTCTATTAAAGTCTTCCCCCGAATTACTACCACCTATCCGCTTTATATGCATTTTTAACATTAATAAGGATAAGCTTCCCTCTTAGATCTTACTACTAAATATTATCCATCTATTTATTACCTACTCTCTATATTAGAACTAATTTCCCCTTAACTTAACTATATATTAGCCCTTAACCTATTTTTAAAGTAAACGTTATAATAGTATATATACTAATAAGGAGTTATAGATATCTTACGCTAATCGGCTATTATAAATAAATAAAAACCCTAAGTATGCAACCACCCTAGCTAAGCGCACTAAGCGTCCCTATATTAAAAAGGTATTACTAAAGAATAGAAATGGGACTACTAAGCTAGCTCTAAAGCCGCAAAAGAAGAAAAGTGGCGGATAGTTGCTAGAAGGAGATTAGAGGGTTTTTAATTAAGTAGGAGAAGAATAGTAAGGTAGCTAAAGCCATAAAGATAGCTTAGCTACTTATTAAAAAGCCTCTACCAACCTATTCTATCCTACTAGCCGCTGGAAATGCCGCTATACGTAGTTTAGGGAGAACCGAGTTAAATAAAAATAGCGCCGCGGAGATAGCTGTTATGGAAACTAAAAAACTATAAAGAGGGACCTCTTTAATATTATAAGTTAGACGATTAGTCGTATAAAGGAGGGATAGGATGCTTTATAGACTATATTACCCGCTAATCGCCAGAATAGAAAGTTTAAAGACAGAAATTAAGAAACTTTAAAAAGCTAAGAAGGCTTAAAATATATCTATTATTAATTTAATCCGGGACGCCTAAGTAATAAAGTAGGATTATCTCTAAGGTTATAAAACTATATTCGTAACTAACTAAAGCGCATAATATAAATTAAAGAAAGGTAATATTTTAAGAGCTTTTAGTAAAGGACTAGCTTAAGGTTATAAGGGAGGACGTACTATATACGCTAAATAAGGTGTATTAAGTACTATAAGTAGTTAAACAGTTTAACTAGCGGCTATTTAATATAGAGGATTAATTAAGGGCGGTATAGGAGGGCTTAAAGGAGGCTATAGTAAAGGCTTAATTAGCTTTACCTAGTCTTCTATTAAAAAATAATTAAAAATAATACGTAAATTCTATACTTAGCTAAGTTATTACCTTTTTATATTAGTAGTTAAGGCAGGATTTATAAGGTTTAATAAACTAATAAGTTAGTTTAGTTCTTAAATCCTAAAAATTATAACTATATAAGACTTATACTACCTAAGGCAATCTACCGCAAAATACCGCTAAATTTGGCATTCTGCGTATTTACTAGAACTTTTTAATTTACCTTGCCATTAATAAGTATTAGATAATAGCAATTTACCTACTAGCGTTACTATAGGAGCACTTAACTTTAATATCCACTTTGCTTAACTTTTTACCTCTACTACCTTAACCAACTCTCGCACAGTACCTCTACGCGACATTAATTAGTTAATTAATTAGTTTAACCGCTAATTGCTACTTTAAGCTATAATTTATACCTTAGAACTACAGTAATCTGCCTAGTTAATTAATTCTTATAATTAGTTTGTCTTACCTACCTACTTTAGACTTGTACCTTTACTAAATATTAACTAGATTCTTCCGCTCTTATATAGTAACGCTTTACTTCTTCTTTATCCCATCTTAGTATCTTCACATATTACTATAAAGGACTTAGATATTATAAATAGATAGGAAATTAATACTTGTCGCCTTAAGGAAATTAAAAAGATAATCTTAGATAATATAGTAGAGGCTAGGCTTAATAAAGTCGCGTTTTATACTGCTAAAGATAAAGTACTACGCGATAACTTTATTTAGAAGGTCCTTAGTAACTTACCTAAGAGGGAAAGTATTTTAGAGAGCTGGTCTAAAGATACTATTATTACTTTAATAATATCTTAAAGAACTAATTCTATAAAATAGTAAAATAAGTTAAAACCTAAAAGTTAGACTTAACCTAAATTTAAACCTATAATAACGCTAGCGCCTATATTTACTCCTAAGCAAATCTTGGAATTATTAGGCCCTATATTATTAGGTAAGCCGCTTTTACTTAAAAATATAACCTTCTAATTTTAAAGAATAAACTTAACCACCTAAAATACTATAGAGCTTTATACGATCTATAACATTATAAAAGCTAATATAGAAATTCTAACAATTAAAGAAATTAGTTTTTTACTATTTTAAGAGGTTATAGTATTAGTAGGGTTTAACTTAGACAAGGATTAAATTATATAGGTTAATATTAAATCCTATAAGGAGGCTTATATTACCCGGTAAGGGGTATTATAAGCCGCATTCTAGCGATATATACTATACCATAGAAGTAAAGTAGAATTTATACTTAAGAGTACCGATTATAAGTTCTTTTAATAACATCTGGCTATCTATATACTAATAATTATAGCTAAGTATTTAATTATAAAAACACTATATTAAATACCGCGTAAGCAAAGTATAAACCCTCCTAGTATCGCCAATACCCTAATTTGCTAGTCTTTGCGCGGTAAGCCTACATATAAGAAACGGCGGAAGACTGCGTCTAAGCAAACCTATAAGCACTCAGAGTACTTAAATAATAAGTTTATTAATAAAGACATTAAAAGTAAAAGCAATGCTTTATTAACCTTATTAGCGTATAGCAGCATTCTAAGTTTATTAGGTTGGAAGAAATATAGTTATAAAAGGGAGTAACCTGCTAAAGCATCTAAAGGTAAATTATAGTAAGCTGCTAAGGACGGCCGCGGTAGTCTAGCTATTTAGCCTATAGGGGGTCCCAATAGTATAGAGGAGAATAAAGATAATTATAATGCTCTCTAAAGCGCAACCGCTCCAGATCCTAAACTAGCTTAACTATAGGTTGTAACCGCAGACGATCTAGCTAGTAATACTATATAGGTTTTTGTAGAAGACGATAACCTAGAAGAAGAGGCCCTTAAAGATATAATAAATAAAGCTAATAGGGAGGCAGAGCCTGCCAATTATATTAAGTAAAGGTATAGGTATATAAGCATATAGAGTATATCTTAAATTAGACTAACATTAGCTTTTTTTAGATTTTAAAAAGCTGCTACGGCAAAAGTAGGCGGTAAGGTTAAGAGAATAGAGTAATAGATATATAAACGCTTAGCTAAGCTATAGGGGGTTTCTAAAGGGGCCCTCCTAGGGAATAATATGGTCCCTATTCCCTATAGATAGGGTTTAAATATAGAGTTTAAAGCGTTCCTATACTAGCTATATAATATATTTAAGATATTTTACTAGGAACGTATAGAGCTAAATAGTAGGGTTCTTATAGATAGTATAGGGACTAGTAAAACAGTAACCGTATACTTAACTATTATCCTTAACTACTACTATACTATAAACCTAGACGAAGTAGCTACTAATTAAGCGGCTAAAAATACTACTTAATATCTACTGGAGGGCCACTAGGCTAATAGCGTTAAGTATTTTAGCTAGGATAGAGTGCTTCTACTATACTTATATATAAATTATAACGCTATATCTATAATACGCAAATAGTATAGTGCTAACCTAGTTATTGTAGTTTTACATATTATTACTACCTAGAGAGATAATTATATCTTATTATTTAAAGATTTACTACTTATAATATAAGCGTAGGCACCGCTAAGAGTTGCAATATACTATTTAATGGCGGATATTTCTCTAGGTATAGAGTAGCTAACTTTAGATAAGTGGCTAGAAATAGAAATATTAGGAAACTAGACCGCCTATAATACTTTAAATACTTACTAGGCTCTTATAGATAAAGTAAAAACCCCTTACCTATGGTTCTCTAACAGTATCCTACTACTTAGAAAGGGTAATCCTTTAGTTAGTACCCCGGCTGCCTTAGTAATAAGATTTATTATAATTATAATATCTAAATACCTAAAACAGCGTATTATTAACAACTTTATAATTACTAAAAGAGTCTACCGCTTCTTATCTAACGGTAAGTAAAAGGATAAAGGTTAGTAGTTAGTTAAAACCATATTTTTTAGTAGGGTTTTATAGAATAAGTTTTATAATAAGAAAAATAAAGAGACTACAGTTAACTAATTTCTTTATTTCTATAAAAGTACTATACCAAAACACCTTAGATTTTTTATTTAGGCTATATTAGGGACTTTAATAGAGAATAGTATTGTAGATATGTGTTAGTTTATTATAAGTGGCCTTTTAGATCTAGATTGGGCAAGCGCCTAAGATAATAGTATTCTTAAAAAATGCACGTTTGTTAAAGTTGAAAAAATAGCGAAGCTATAGAGTTATTTTTTAAAATAAGGAAAGAGCAACCCTAAAGGGGTTTTATAGTCTACGGCATATAAAGAATTAGTTTAGGTTAGCAGAGAAATACTTATAAACTTTAAAATTCGCTATACCTTAAATACTATTAGCTTTAACGGAAGAAAATTAAAAGTTATTTTAGGTAAGCTCTAAATTTACTACCTAAACTATAAGTATGGAACTATATGTTATAATATTTAATTATGCTATTACGGCTCCCGTTAGGGTCTATGTAGTGGGTTTATATAAGTATATATATATATATATATAAGAGGGGAACCGTATTACTGGGGCCGGATAAAACCTCTCCTTCTCTTATTATACGGCCTATATAGCTTATTATGCGGCCTATATAGCCTCTCTTCTAATTAGTGACTGCTAAGCATAAGTAGACGTCTTTTTAAGGCGCTATAGAAAAGCCATTTTAATATATACTCCTGGGTTTATCTGGTGGGGTATATAGCTAGGGCCTAGGTTCCGTTCCTGGCTGCTTCGGTTATCTAGGTAGGGCGTAGGCCAGTGGCCTATAAGGCTGGTGGTAGTGTAAAAGGTTCCATTATTTGCATTTATATTAACGTATATAGCTCTATGCCTTACCACGTTTTATTAAGTTCTATTAGGATATTAACCTCTACTAAA
>Ga0307515_10013008_pt1 | contig 15590 bp, 13 predicted proteins | sample 17_EM_MG_FD_194513 | JGI IMG/M metagenome (GOLD analysis project Ga0307515, IMG submission 194513) | Populus trichocarpa ectomycorrhiza microbial communities from riparian zone in the Pacific Northwest, United States - 17_EM | ecosystem: Host-associated > Plants > Roots > Unclassified | place... | reverse complement strand
TTGACGGTGGTGTCGGTCATCACGCCGTCGAAGACGATGCGCACATGGCGGCCCTGCCAGGCGGCCGGCACGGTGAAGCGGTGGCGGTAGACGCCCCGGTCCGCCGCGCGCGGGCCCTTGTCGTAGCCGTACTGGTAATGGCCAAAGCCCTGCAGCTGCCAGTTGGACGGCACGGGGATGCGCGCGGCCTCGCCGGCGCGCATGCCGCCGCTGACGGTGAAGTCCCAGGGCACGGCGTCGTCCGTGCCGCTGCCCGACAGCATCTGCACCTCGGTGGACGGTGGCACCGGCGGCGCCGCCGCCGCCACGCCCGCGCCCAACGCCAACAGCCATGCCAGTGCAAGGCAACGCAACCCGTTCATCGACACCCCTCGTCTGCCGGGCCGCAGAATAGGGCGCATCACCCGGCCAGGGCCCGCGGCGGCGCTCATCCTGTTGACTGAATGACGGGCGGGCACGCAGCGGCGCGGCGGCCCTTCCTAAACTGCGCCGGCCTCTTGCTCACACCCAATGCCATGACACTCAAGCCACTGCCCCGCACCCTCGCTCTCGTCATGGCAAGCCTGATGGCCGCGGCCACGCAGGCCCAGCCGGCCGCGACCTTCCCGGTTCGCATAGACGTGGATGCCGGCCGCACGGTGGGCGAGCTCAAGCCCATCTGGCGCTTCTTCGGCGCCGACGAGCCCAACTACGCAACGATGAAGGACGGCCGCAAGCTGATGAAGCGGCTGGGCGACCTGAAGCCGGGCAGCGTCTACTTCCGCGCCCACAACCTGCTCAACACCGGCGACGGCACGGCCGCCTTCAAGTGGGGCAGCACCAATGCCTACACCGAGGACGCCCAAGGCCGGCCCGTCTACGACTGGGCGGTCACCGACCGCATCATCGACAGCTACCTCGAACGCGGCGTGCGGCCCTATCTGCAGATCGGCTTCATGCCGCAAGCCTTGTCGAGCGCCAAGCCGGGCACGCCCTACCAGCACAGCTGGCGCCCGGGCTTTGCCTACGACCTGATCGCCGGTGGCTGGAACGCCCCGCCCAAGGACTACGCCAAGTGGGGCGAGCTGGTCTACCAGTGGACGAAACACTGCATCGAACGCTACGGCCGCGAGGAAGTGCTGACCTGGTACTTCGAGGTCTGGAACGAACCCAATGGCCCGGCCTACTGGACCGGCACGCAGGAGGAGTTCAACAAGCTGCACGACTTCGCCATCGCCGCCGTGCGCCGCGCCCTGCCGCAAGCGCGCGTGGGCGGGCCCGACGTCGCCGGTTCGGGCGGCGCCTTCATGGACGCCTTCCTCAAGCACATCGTCAGCGGCACCAACCATGCGACGGGGCAGGTCGGCACGCCGACGGACTTTCTGGCCTTCCACGCCAAGGGCAGCCCGCGCTTCGTCGACGGGCGGGTGCGCATGGGCATGGCCACCCAACTGAACGGTGTCGCCAACGGTTTCAAGAAGATCGCCGCGGTGCCCGAGCTGAAGAGCAAGCCCATCGTCATCGGCGAGAACGACCCCGAAGGCTGCGCTGCCTGCCCCGGCCCGCAGAACGCCTACCGCAACGGCACCATGTACTCCAGCTACACGGCGGCCAGCTACAAGCGCATCTGGCAGCTGGCCGAGCGCCACCAGGTGAACCTGGAGGGCGCACTGACCTGGGCCTTCACGTTTGAAGACCAGCCCTGGTTCGCCGGCTACCGCCAGCTCGCCACCAACGGCGTGGACCTGCCGGTGCTGCAGGTCTTCCGCATGTATGCGGCACTGGGGCCGACGCAGGTGCAGGCGACGAGCGACGCCGAAGTGCCACTGGACGAGCTGCTGGCCAACGGCGTGCGCGCCCGCCCCGACGTGGGCGTGCTGGCCACCCGCACCGCTGACGGCAAGGTCGCGGTGATGGCCTGGCACTATCACGACGACGATGCCGAAGGCCCGGACGCGGCGGTCAGCCTGCAGCTGTCGGGCCTGGGCACGCAAGCCACCCGTTCGGTGACGCAGCAGCGCGTCGACAAGACCCATGCGAACGCCTTCACCGCCTGGCAGGCGATGGGTTCGCCTCAGGCGCCGGACGCCAAGCAGTACGCGCAGCTGGAGGCGGCGGCGGTGATGGCGCCGGCCAAGCTGCCGGCGCTGGCGGTGGCCAATGGCGGCGCGGCGCTGAACTTCACGCTGCCGCGCCAGGGCGTGACGCTGATCGTCATTGAGTAGGCGCTGACAACCGCTGGCGCAGATAGGCCGCGCGGGCGTCCAGCGTGCGCAGCTCGCGCTCGTACTCGTCGTCCTTGATCGCCGCTATGCGCGCGTGGATCTCGCGCAATTCCTTCAAGGGCGCTGATGCCGCCTGCGCGTCGGCCGGCAGCCGCTCGGCCCACTCGAGCAGCAGCTTGGTGATGACCCCCAGCTGGTCGCCGTAGCTCGCCACGTCGAAGGCCTTGGCCTCGATTCGGCCATTGCCCGAGCGAGGCTTGATGCCGGCAAAGAACAGGTCGAGGCTGGGCTCGATGTCCTGCGCCACGTCGCCACTGAAGGGCAGGCGCACCTGCGGCGCCCAGAGCCAGAAAAAAGGAAACATCGGTCTCTCCCTGCACGCCGTGACAGCGGGCGTGTGAGGGCATGGTGGCCGAAGCTTGTTGCGGCAGCAAGTTAGCCTTGGGGATGGAGGCGCGGCGGTGGTTGCTGTCGCCACGGCTGATTCTTTCAAGAGGCAAGCTGGCGTTCAAGCTCGGCGCGCCGCTGCGTCAGCTGCCTGAACTTGCGGCGCGCACGTGCCAGCGTGATGGTCGCAATCACCAGCATCGCGGCGAACACAGCCGCCGCTGGCCATGCCGCCGCGATACCTTCGCCAATTCCCAAGGCCAAGGCGCCAATCAGTGCCGCCGCGCTGAACCCAACCGCCATGCGCGCCGCAACGACTTCCTGAAACGCCAACAGTACCCGGCGCGACGCCAGCACCCAGACGGCATAGACAACCCAGCACAGGCCGATGACGGTCATGACGGCGAAGGCGATCACGGTCCGTGGCGGCAGTGCGGGTTCGGTCAGCCATAGCGAGCCGACGACGGAGGACATCGCCAGTGCAGCGAGCAACAGCGCCACATGGCCGAAGCGGGCCTTGGCTGACAGTTCGCGGTCGGCGAGGGAAGAGAGGGAAGTGGGATTCACGGCTGCGCTCCTTGATCCTAGATCCGGCAGTTGGGCACGCCCGAGGGCCAGGCCAGCGGGCGCGCAGCGTTGGTCACCGAAGTGGTGATCGTTGAACAGTGCTTAAGGTGTTGATGCATCGTGACTTTCGCTGAGTAGCAAGCGGTCAACTGCCGGATCTAGGTTGAATGCCAAGTTGATGCCGGAGTATTTTTCGGGCTCGGTGCAAACGAGATTTGATGGTGCCGACGGGGACGCCCAACACCTGGGCGACCTCGTCGAGCGACAGTTCCTGCAGATAGAACAGGGTCAGCACTTCTTTCTCGACCTGCGGCAGGCGTGCCAGCTCCTCCAGCATGGCGGCCAGTTCGAATTCGAGAGTGAGTGCGCTGTCGTCGTCGGGCTGCTCTTCGAGATCGATATCGGAGCCGGCGCTAACCGGCTGGTTGTATTGATCACGCAGCCGGTCCATCAGCACCCTGTGTGCAATGCCGAACAGCCAGGAACGCAGCCTGGCGCCCTCACGCAGGCGGGCAATCCCGCGCAAAACGCGCAGCCAGACCTCCTGCGCGGCGTCGTCGGCAGCGGCGTCATTGCCTGACAGGTGGCGCGCATAACGCCACAACGGCTGATGCCAACGCGCGATCAACTCATCAAAGGCCGGGCGCTCGCCGAGTTGGCAGCGAACCACCAGCAATTCGTCGGCGAGCGGGTTGTGGCTTGGCGGGATGGCTGCTTTCATGGTGTCGCCGCCGGTGACTCACAGCGCGAGCTTGTCACGACTCAACGCCTGTCAAGCCCACCTTTTCAAAGCGCGGCAGGGGCAAGGCGATGCGCTGGTCGAGACCGGTTTCGCCGCGGACAAAGCGACCCAGCAGCGTTCGCAGGGAGGCGTTTCCGAACACGTCGAACTGGTGCGCCGCGTTCTCCACGACGACCAGCTGAGCCTGCGGCAGCGTGGCGGCGATTTCCTGTGCGTTTTCCACCGGCGTGCGCGCATCCAGGTCGCCCACCAGCATCAGCGTGGGAACCGAAACCGCGACCGGCTGACGGAACGCATCCCCGAGCTGCCGCGCATTCCATGCAGCGTACAAATAACGCCCCGGGAAGTTCATCGTGTCGCCGAGCAGGGCGCTGCCGGCCTCGCGCTCGATCCGTGCGCTGCGCGCCGCGCTCGCCCCCGAGCTCAGGTCCATCATTTGTTTCATTGCTGAATCGATACCGAGCCGGCGCCGCAGCACCAAGGTCAACAGCGCCACGCGCCGGAAGTTGCCGGCGCTCATCTCCCGCACGGCGGCAGGGAGCGTCGTGATCGCGCGCGGGTCGCCGATGGCTTGCGCGATCACCCACTGGACGTCCATCGCGCCGATCACCACCGTGGTGTCCTGCCCGGTGGCCGGATCAGGCAGCGCCGTCTGCACCGGCGACTGCGCCAACCTGGCGGTGACGGCGCGCAGCTGCCCGATCATCCCGGGCGCACCTGCGCGCTCGCTGATGCGCGACAGAACCTGATCCACCTGCGACGGCAGCTTCCAGGTGTGATCCGGGCCTTCGGGGCTGACCAGAATCATGCGCTCGACCACCCCGGGATGGCGCCGCGCAGTGGCCAGCGCGAGGTGGGTGCCATAGCTGCGGCCCCACAGAGTCACTTTGCTGTAGCCGAAGGACTGGCGCACTGCATCGACATCGTCGGCGCTTTCCTCGGTGTTATAGGCCTCAAGACGGATGCCGCGCGCACGCATCTCGACGGCGACGGCGCGGGCGGCTTGCTCTATCAAGGGCAACCAGGCGGCGACTGAGGCCGGCTGGTCGAGTGGCAAGCCATAGCGCACCGCCGCGCGCAGATTCGGGGCGGAGGCGCCAGTGCCACGCTGGTCGATGCCAACCAGGTCGCCATCGATGAATTCCGCCAGCGCCGCACCACCATGTTTGGCCAGGTCGAGCGCGTGGCGCACACCAGAATCGCCGGGGCCGCCCGCCAGCACCACATGAGCCTTGCCGGCGTCGGCGCCGGCACGCCGTATGCGCACCACCGCCAACTCAATGGCGGGGCCTCCCGGCTGCGCCCGCAACTCCGGAACCCGCACGCGCCCGCTGGTGACCACGAATGCGGTGCCGTCACTGGCGATCAATGGCGCGTCCTTGGGATCGATGAGGGCAGCTGGGGCCACCGCGACCACAAGCGGCAGCCATAGCGCGAGCGCTGCGAAGCAAGTCGCCAGCCGGCCAATGGAAATACGGGTACTGAGTTCCTTCATGGATTCTCCTGGGTGCAACCAGTAGTCGGAGGATCTATGAAAAGGTTCATTTGGCGGCGATCTGCTCCTTCACGAACCTGCGCAGGCCAGTCTCTTCAACCCGCTGCCACCGGCAAGCTAGTCTTGGTGGATGGACTCGCTGATCTCCGCCGCTGCCCGGGCGCTTGCCGCTGGCGACGCGCTGCAGGCGCTCAAGCGCGTGGCCCTGCGCGACGACCCGCCAGCGCTGGCCTTGCGCGGCATTGCCATGGCGCAGTTGGGCGAGCTGGCCAGGGCGCGCGAGCTGCTGCGCCAGGCAGCGCACGGCTTTGGCGCGCAGGAGGCGACGGCGCGGGCGCGTTGCGTGGTGGCCGAGGCCGAGGTGGCGCTGGCCTTGCGGGATTTCAGCGACCCGCCGCGCGCGTTGGATGCCGCCCGGGCCACGCTGGAGGCGCGCAGCGACCGCGCCAACGCGCTGCAGGCGCGCTTGATCGCGGCACGGCGCTGGCTGCTGCTGGGCCGGCTGGAGGAGGCTGCGACGCTGCTCGAAGGCGTCGACACGCAAGGCCTGCCACCGCTGCCAGCCGCTGTGACTGCGCTGGCCCAGGCGGAACTGGCGCTGCGCTCGCTGCGTGTGGCCGACGCACAGGCCGCGCTGGACCGCGCCGAGGCAGCGGCCCACGCCGCCCGCATCCCGGCACTGCAGGCCGAGGCCGCGTTGGCCCGCGCGGTGCTGGATCAACCCGCTGCGCGGCGCGTCAGCGGTGCCGAGGCCCAACCGCTGCGCCTGCACGAAGTGGCCGCGCTGCTGGACTCGGGCACGCTGGTGGTCGACGCCTGCCGCCACGCGCTGCGTGCTGGCGACACGCGGCTGCCGCTGGCCAGCCGGCCCATCCTGTTCACGCTGCTGCGCACGCTGGCCGAGGCCTGGCCGGGCGACGCGGGCCGGGACGCGCTGATCGCCCGCGCCTTCCGGCTGCGTGAAGCCGATGAGACGCACCGCGCGCGGCTGCGTGTGGAGATTGGCCGGCTGCGCGCACTGGTGGCAGGCCTGGCCGACATAGCCGCCACGCCACGCGGCTTTGCGCTGCGGCCCCTGGACTGGCGTGCCGTGGCCGTGCTGGCGCCGCCGATCGATGGCGACCAGGGCGCGCTGGTGGCGCTGCTGGCCGACGGCGCGGCCTGGTCCACCTCGGCACTCGCCCTGGCGCTGGGCGCCAGCCAGCGCACCGTGCAGCGCGCGCTGGCCGAGCTGGAGGCGGCCGGCCGCGTGCGCGCCATCGGCCAGACGCGCGCGCGGCGCTGGCTGGCACCGCCCTTGATTGGTTTCACGACGATCTTGTTACTCCCCGCTGCGCTGCCGCTTGCGTAGATTTGCGTCCATGCGCCGAACACGGCGCGCCAACCCGGAGCCCGCAATGACCATCAAGACCCAAGCCGCCGAAATCGTCCGCGAGTACGGCCCCTTTGCCGACGTGAAGAACATCGGCGGCGTGACGCACGACGGCGAATGCGTCTGGATGGCCACCGGCCCGGCCCTGGTCGCCTTCGATCCCGCCAGCGGCGAGCCGCGCCGGCGCATCCCCCGCGCCGCCGACGCCGGCACCGCCTTCGACGGCCGCTACCTGTACCAGATCGCCGAGGCGCGCATCGACAAGATCGACCCGGCCAGCGGCGCCGTCGTCGCCTCCATCCCCGCGCCAGGCCAGGGCGGCGACTCAGGCCTGGCCTGGGCCGAGGGCAGCCTGTGGGTGGGCCAGCACCGCAGCCGCCAGATCCACCAGATCGACCCCGAGACCGGCGCCATCCGCCGCACCATCGCCTCCGACCGCTTCGTGACCGGCGTGACCTGGGTGGACGGCGAGCTATGGCATGGCACCTGGGAGGACGACGCCAGCGACATCCGCCGCATCGACCCCGCCAGCGGCGCGGTGCTGGAACAGTTGCAGATGCCGGCCGGCGCCAACGTCAGCGGCCTCGAGTCCGACGGCGCCGACCTGTTCTATGCCGGCGGCGGCGGCACCGGAAAAGTAAGAGCCGTGCGCCGGCCCAAGCGCACCGCCGCCTGATTTCTCCCTGACGCGACGACCACCCGGCCCGGGTGGAGCCGCTGCATGCCTTTCCCCAACCCAAGGAGCCACTGATGAACACCACACCCCACCCCGTTGTGACCCGCGACCGCTGGATCGCCGACCGCAAGCACCTGCTCGCCCACGAAAAGGACCTCACCCAGCGGCAGGACCGCCTTGCCGCCGAGCGCCGCGCCCTGCCCTGGGTGAAGCTGGACACCGATTACGTGTTCGACACCGCGGACGGCCCGCGCCGCCTGAGCGAACTCTTCCAGGGCCGGCGCCAGCTGCTGGTGCAGCACTTCATGTTCGGCCCCGGCTGGGAGCAGGGCTGCAAGAGTTGCTCCTTCATGGCCGACCACCTCGACGGCATGGCCGCGCACCTGGCTCACCGCGACATCACGCTGCTGGCCGTGTCGCGCGCTCCGCTGGCCGACCTGCTGGCTTTCAAGGCACGCATGGGCTGGCAGTTCGCCTGGGCTTCGTCCAATGGCAACGACTTCAACCGCGACTTCAACGTCAGCTTCACGCCCGAGGACCGCCAGGACGGCGAGGTCTTCTACAACTTCCACATGACGCCCTTCCCGCAGACGGAGGCGCCGGGCATCAGCATCTTCTACAGAGACGACGCGGGCGACGTCTTCCACACCTACTCGACGTTCGGGCGCGGCGTGGAAGTGATGATGGGCACCTACAACCTCGTCGACCTGACGCCCAAGGGCCGCGACGAGGCGGGCCTGTCGTACACGATGGAATGGGTGCGGCACCACGACCGCTACGAGGACGCACCGGCCCCGGCTGCGTGCTGCGGTGGCGCCAAGGCCTGAGGCCATGAGCGCCAGCCTCTGGCCCTGGCTCGCCGTCGCCGGCGCGGGCGCGCTGCATGGGCTCAACCCGTGCACTGGCTGGGCGTTGGCGGCGGTCTGCGGCATCCGCTCGGGCGAAGTGCGGCAGGCGCTCCGCGCGCTGGGCCCGATCGCATGCGGTCATGCCGCATCGGTCGGCGCCGTTGCGGCGGCGGTGGCATTGGGCTCGGCCATGGACGAGCTGTGGCTGCTGGCCGCAGCGGCGGTGCCGGTCGTTGCGCTGCTGGCGCTGCGGTGGCAGCGGCGCGCCGGCCGGCTGACGCTGACGCTCGGGTCCTTCATCGCGGCCACGCTCCATGGCAGCGGCCTGATGCTGGTGCCGGCATTCGTGCCGTTATGCCTGAGCGCATCGCCAGCACGTGAGATCACGGCATCCGGCTCGCTGTTGCTGGCGCTCGCGGCCGTCGGGATTCACATGGCGGCAATGCTGGCCGTGACGGCAGGTGTCGCACTGGTGGCCTGCCGCGCAGCTGCCGCTAGCATGCGCTCACATGACCCCAGCGCCCCGATTGACCGTAGCGCCACCGGACAGCCTCATCGCCAAGCTGGTGCCCGGCTCCTACTTCCATGACGCCTGGGCCATGCCAGCCGGCGACGCCAGCCTGTCGGCGCTGGGTCAGTTCCTCAAGGCCGCGCGCCACACGCCACGCTGGGTGTCGGCCTGCATGGCGCTGCGCAACGGCGTCGTCTCGCTGTTCGGCCTGAAGAACCTGGGCAGCCTGGACGACCTGTCGGGCGACAAGGCCGAAACCCGCTACCGACCCGGTGACCGCGTCGGCATCTTCACGCTGTTCGAGAACACGCCCGGCGAGGTGCTGCTGGGGGACCGGGACAAGCACCTGGACGTGACGCTGTCGGTGCACCTGGCGCCCGAGCCCACGTCCGGCACGCCGCTGGTCACGCTGACGACCGTGGTGCGCGTGCACAACCTGCTGGGCCGGGCCTACATGCTGCCGGTCGCGCCGATGCACCGGCTGATTGCGCCGACGGTGCTGAGGGCGGTGGCACGGGGGCCAGCCATGGCTCCCTGACGCTCGCGTCGACCCACGCCTTGTCAAGGTTCATGCTCGATCGCCGGGGTGCCGGTGCCGTCGGGCCAAGCCGGGCGCTCTTGCCTGTTGGTTCGATACAGGCTGCCTGGGCTTAAACCGTATTCGATCAGTCGCTCAGGGCCGGATTCGACGACGCTCGGTGAGGTCCTGTCGCCTACCTGCTGGAGAATTCTTTCAAGCCCGCTCAAACGCCGCTGCGGCCTGGGCCCAGGTGCGAGATGGCCACCTGAGCGACCGCCGACGTCACCCAATACCGCCATGCGTCACAACCTGCCTGCACTGATCCTTGCCCTGGCTGCCACCGCGGCCCATGCCACCACCTTTGAACCCGCCCTCGGCGTAACCCTGCCCGACGAGGTAGCCGGCCTTCCCTTCGCCGGGAAGAAGGAGTTCCCGCAGAAGGAGTTGGGCGTCAACTACGCTTGGCAGCGCAACAGCCCCACGCGCGGCTCGGTCTACATCTACACGGGCGGCGCGCGGACCATCCCCGACGGCACCGAAGCGCCCATCGTGCGGCGCCACTTCGCCCAGGTTATCGGCGAGGTACAGCAGATGGCTGCCGCCGGCCGCGCTCGCTCGGTCACGCTGACCGGCAGTTCGGAGCAGGTCACGCGCTACCCCGGTTGCGGTCCGCAATTCATCTGGCGTGGCTACGAGATGGTGCTGGACGAAGGCACGATTACTTCCTACACCTATGTCACCGGGCTGAAGAATAACTTCGTGAAGCTGCGTATCAGTCACCTGAAAGACGATGCGCAAGCTGCCAAGGACGCGGAGCGCTTCGTGCAGGAGATCCGCAAGGTGTTGGGCGGGTGCAGGTAGGCAGCTTCCCCACCGTTGACCGCGAGCGCGCCGAGCGCAAGGCCGTCGCGAAGACTTCTATTGACACCTGACGGCCGTCAGTGCCCGCCCGCCAGCAACGCCGCATTCCCTCCCGCCGCCGCCGTGTTGACCGTCAGCGTCTGCTCCGCCGTGAAACGGTAGAGCTGGCGTACATGGCCGGCTGCGGTGACCAGGGGCAGGATGGCGCCGCGCCTGGGGGCCAGGGCTTGCGCCAGCGTGTGGGCGGCAGCGGCGTCCGATGAGGCCAGCGCCACACCGGCCAGCTGCGCAGCGGCAAGCAGGCCGGGGAGGGCCGAGTCGGGCAGCAGCGTCAGCGCATTGACGGGCAGGCCGGCACGCAGAAGGGCCTGTCGGGAACGTTCGTCGTCGCAGAGCCAGATGGCGCTGTTGCCGGCCAGCAGCGCGCTGACGATGGCCGCCAAACCGGCGTCGCCACGGCCCAGCACGGCGAAGGCGCCGCGAGCGTGGTGGCGCAGCGTGTTGCTCTCGCCGGTGGGGCCGGGCAGCACGACGTCGGCCAGCTGCGTTTGCGCGGCGGCGAAGAGGCCGCGCAGTGCGAAGGCGGTGGGCGCGTCCAGCGTGTCGGCGGCGCGGCGCAGCGTGGCGATGCGCTCTGCCAACGGCGTGTCGCGCCAGCTGGCGTCGGCGGCGACGGCCAGTGGGTCGCTGCGGCCGTCGAGTACCAGCGGCGGAGCGGGGGCGTCGAGGTGGGGCTCGGCGCAGAAGCGGTGCAGGTAGTCGGGGCCGCCGGCCTTGGGGCCGGTGCCGGACAGGCCCTCGCCGCCGAACGGCTGCACGCCCACCACGGCGCCGATGATGTTGCGGTTGACGTAGACGTTGCCGATGCGCGCCGCGTCGGCCAGGCGCTGGGCGCGGCTGTCGATGCGGGTCTGGATGCCCAGCGTGAGGCCGTAGCCCAGCGCGTTGATCTCGGCGATGACGTCGTCCACCGAGTCCTCGAAGCGCACGACATGCAGCACCGGGCCGAAGATCTCTTCGCCGAGGTGGGCGACGCGCGCCAGCTCGAAGGCGACGGGGCGGATCTGGCGCGGCATGGCCTCCGTCACCGGCGCCTCGGCGATGAGCTTGGCCTCGCGCTTGAGGCGCTCGACGTGGCGGCTGATGCCGGCGTGGGCCTCGTCGTCGATGACGGGGCCGACGTCGGTGGCCAGGTTGGCAGGCTGGCCGACGTGCAGCTGTTGCAGCGCGCCCTTCAGCATCTCGATGACGCCGTCGGCGATGCTGGACTGCACACAAAGCAGGCGCAGCGCCGAGCAGCGTTGGCCGGCCGAGCGGAAGGCGCTCTGCACGACGGCATCGATGACCTGCTCAGGCAGCGCGGTCGAATCGACGACCATCGCGTTGAGGCCGCCCGTTTCGGCAATCAGCGGGATTGGTGAGTTAGGTTTCGCCGCCAGCGCCTTGTTGATGATCTGCGCCACCGCCGTGGAGCCGGTGAAGCAGACACCGGCCGTGTGCGCGTGGGCGACGAGGCCGGCGCCGACGGTTTCGCCGGGGCCGTGCAGCAGCGCGAGCACATCGGCGGGCACGCCGGCCTGGTGCAGCAGCTCGACGAACTTGCATGCGACGTAGGGCGTCTGCTCGGCGGGTTTGGCGGCGACGGCGTTGCCGGCGACGAGGGCGGCGACGACTTGGCCGGCAAAGATGGCCAGCGGGAAGTTCCACGGGCTGATGCAGACAAAGACGCCACGGCCTTGCATGCCGGGCGCATCGGCCCCGGCCTGGTCGGCGTAATAACGCAGGAAGTCCACGGCCTCGCGCACTTCGGCGACGCAGTCGGCCTGGGTCTTGAAGGCCTCTTTCACCAGCAGCGCACAGAACTCTGCCAGGCGGGCGTCGAGGTCGTCGGCCGCGCGGCGCAGGATGCCGGCGCGGACGGACACGGGGCGGGCGTTCCAGGTGGCGAAGCCGTCGTGCAGGCGTTGCATGGCGGCGTCGACTTCGGCGGCCGTCGCTTCGGGCACGGCGCGCACCGACGTGCTGGCCAGCGCGGCCTGCAGCGGCGCACGCTGAGCCGGCGCGGTCAGGTCGGCGCCGGTGGAGTTGGCGCGGCCCTGGCCTTGCTCGTCCAGGTAGAGGGCCGGCGGCAGCGGCAGGGCGCTGTTGTCGCGCACGTCCAGCAGCGGCGAACCCAGCAGCTCGGGCACCTGCACGCTGGGGTCGGCCAGCTGGTGGACGAAGGACGAGTTGGCGCCGTTCTCCAGCAGGCGGCGGACGAGGTAGGCCAGCAGGTCGCGGTGCTCGCCGACCGGGGCGTAGACACGGCAGGGAATGCTGCCGTCCTTCAACACCTCGCGGTAGACGCCTTCGCCCATGCCGTGCAGGCGCTGCATTTCAAAGGCCGCGCCGGTTGCGCGGGCCATCTGCACGATGGCGGCGATGGTGCCGGCGTTGTGCGTGGCGAACTGCGGGTAGATGACGTCGGCATGCTGGATCAGCGCGCGGGCGCAGGCCAGGTAGCTCACGTCGGTGTGCTGCTTGTGCGTGAACACGGGGTAGTGCGTGAGGCCCAGCTCCTGGGCGCGCTTGATTTCGCCGTCCCAGTAGGCGCCCTTGACCAGCCGCACCATGAAGCGCAGGCCGTGCTTGCGCGCGATGGCCGCCACCTCGTCGACAACGGCCAGCGCGCGGCTCTGGTAGGCCTGCACGGCCAGACCAAAGCCGCGCCACTGCGGGTAGAGCATGGCGATGCGCGCGGCCAGGGTGTCCAGCACGTCGAGCGACAGCTCCAGGCGGTCGACCTCCTCGGCATCGATGGTCAGGTTGATGTCGGCGCTGGCGGCCAGCTCGATGAGCTCCCACACGCGCGGCAGCAGCTCGGCGAAGACGCGCTCGCGCTGCAGCACCTCGTAGCGGCTGAACAGCGCGCTGAGCTTGATGGAGATGCCGTCCGACGCCTCGGGGCCGCCAGCGCGGCGCGCGGCGGCAATGGCATTGATGGCGCCGACATAGGCCGCCTGATAGCGGCGGGCATCGTTCTCGGTGCGGGCGCCTTCGCCCAGCATGTCGTAGCTGAAGCGGAGATTCTTCTGGGCTTTCCGCGCATCGTCGGCCTCGTCCATCGCCTCGCGGATGTTGCGGCCCAGCACGAACTGCCGGCCCAGCAGCTGGATAGCGCGCACGGTGGCGGCCACCACGGTCTGCGCGCCCAGGCGCTTGAACAGCCCGCCGTCATCCTCCGCCCCGGGCAAGAAGCGCTTGGACATGGAAATGGCCGAGGCCGACAGCGCCGCCAGCATCTTGTGCGGGCTGCCCTCGCTGGCGCCGTCAAAGTCGGCGCGGCCGAGCTGGTCGGCCGTCAGGGCGATGGCCGTGGGCGCGTCGGGCACGCGCAGCAAGGCTTCGGCCAGGCGCATCAGGGCCAGGCCCTCGGCGCTGGTGATGGGGTACTCGCGCAGCAGCGACTCCATGGCCCAGAACGGCGCCGGGTTGCGCCTCACCTGCTCCACCCAGGGCGCGGCCATGGCGATGACGCCGGGCCAGTCCAGCGCCTCGCCCAGCCGCGTGGCCAGGGCCTGCACGACGCCGGCTTCCGCGCGATAGGGGTTCGGCAGGCGGGGCAGTTCTGGCGGGGCGGCGAAGGTGGGCATGGCTTACTCCTGGTGAGATCAGCAATGTATTCAGAGCGGCCTTGAATTAAATTCCAAGGATTGCCATATCAGCCGACATAAATCCAGATGAGTGATGAGCCCAGGTTGGACAAGACCGATGCCCGCATCTTGCGCGCGCTGCAGGCCGATGGGCGCATTTCCAACCTCAAGCTGGCCGAGGAAGTGCACCTGTCACCCACCGCCGTGCTGGAGCGCGTCAAGCGGCTGACGCGCGACGGCTACATCCTGGGCTACGAGGCGCGGCTGAACCCGGCCAAGCTGGGCGCGGCCATGCTCGTCTTCATCGAGATCCACCTGGACCGCACGGTGCAGGACGTGATGGACACCTTCAAGGCCGCCGTCCAGGCCCGCCCCGAGATCCTGGAGTGCCACCTGGTGGCCGGCGGCTTCGACTACCTGCTGAAGACCCGCGTGCGCGACATGAGCGCCTACCGCGAGTTCATCGGCAGCGTGATCTGGACGCTGCCGGGCGTGCGGGAAACGCGGACGTATGCGGTCATGGAAGAGGTGAAGGCGACGAACGCGTTGGCGTTTTGAGCATGCCTCACAGGCGCGCGGCCCGGGCTGCCGCTCAGGCCCCTGGGCCAGCACTTCGTCATTCCCAGACGCAGCAGGTCGCGAAACGCTGGCCGCCTGCATCGCGCTGCGGCACATTGGCGCGTTCAATATCACACCGACACAGAACCATTCATGCAAAAAGGCATTTCCCTTCTCCAGCGCATCCTGTTCATCATTCCCCTGCTGGCATTTGTCACCGATGCGATGGCCCAGAACCTGCCTGGAGCGCGTGGCTCGCTGTATTCGGAGGTATTGAAGGAAGAGCGGGTATTCCAGGTCGTCCTGCCGCATAACTACAAACCCGGGTCAGCAGAGAAATATGACGTTCTCTACATCCTGGATGGCGATTCGAACCTGAAGTCCATCGCAGCCATCCAGCAATTTGCGCAGGATGAGTCCTATCTACCGCCTATCATCATGGTGGCGGTGTTCAATACCAATCGTGATCGTGACTTCCTGCCAACGCATGTGGCCCCGAAGCCGTCAGGTGGCGCGGACAAGTTCCTGGCGTTCTTCAAGCAGGAGCTGATACCGCACATCAACAAGACATACCCCAGCAATGGCAACAACCTCTTGTTCGGCCATTCGTTTGGCGGCGTACTTGCCATGCAAGCTCTGCTGACCGAGCCCCAGCTTTTCAATTCCTACCTGGCGGTCGACCCAAGTTTTTGGTGGGACGGCGGCTATATGCACAAAACTGCCGCCGGCAAGCTGAGTTCATCAGTGCTGTCGGGCAAATCCCTTTTCATTGCCGGGCGCGAAGGAGACGGGCTCACGGGGATGGGAATCACCAGCATGGACGCCGTGTTGAAGAGCAGCGCGCCAAAGGACCTGAACTGGAAGGTCGTCGCTTATGCGGATGAAACGCATGGGTCCATCAGGCTGAAGAGCGTCTACGACGGGCTGAGATTCTTCTACGACGGCTACAGCAGCAAACCCATTGAATTCCATCCTATGAATGGCGTCGTCCTGAAGGACAAACCTTACAAGGTCTACTATTTCGGAAACTCCCAGTCGGTGCGCTATGCCACCGATGGCAGCGAACCAACGCCGTCGTCCAGGAAGATGGAACCGGAAATCACGCTGACGAACGGCACCAAACTGGTTGCCAAGTCGCTCGGCCGCAATGACCGATACAACAATTCCACCGTAGGTGAATTCACCGTTGGAAAGGCTCTTGCCCCGAGCGCAAAGCC